>Ga0180030_1009216_pt1 | contig 34780 bp, 43 predicted proteins | sample BioARNtimezero_2_FD_135995 | JGI IMG/M metagenome (GOLD analysis project Ga0180030, IMG submission 135995) | Anaerobic biogas reactor microbial communites from Seattle, Washington, USA - Biogas_R2-A RNA time zero (Metagenome Metatranscriptome) | ecosystem: Engineered > Bioreactor > Anaerobic >...
AGGTACGCCATGGTGAATGCTTTGGGAAAATACTGTAATGTTGTAACCGATGTAAAGATTTACCGCGCCCCGTTATTCTCTCAGATCTTTTGTTCTGGCGGGAAGCCGTTTCGATACATTTATTTTTAACGGAAAAAAATTATGTCAAAACCATTACGCTATGCTGATGCAGGAGTTGATGTCTCGGTCTGGAATAAAGCTAAGGTGAAAATAGGGGAACTTGTTTCCTCCACCTATAACAGTTCTGTTGTTGGAAAATTTGGACAGTTCGGTGGAATGTTTGATATCAGTAGTTTTTCCGGTATGAAGCAGCCGATCCTGGTTTCATCTACCGACAGTGTCGGAACAAAGGTAATGATCGCCTTCGAAACAGGTGTCCATAATTCTATCGGTGAGGACATTGTAAACCATTGTATTAATGATATTCTTGTGCTTGGTGCACGTCCTCTGTTTTTTCTTGATTATATCGGTATCTATAAACTGGTCCCCGAGGTTGCAGAACAGATAATTACCGGACTTACAAAAGCATGCAGAGCTGCCGGGTGTGTTCTTATTGGCGGAGAAACTGCGGAGATGCCCGATCTTTATAAACCCGGTGAATACGATCTTGTGGGATGTATTGTCGGGGTAGTCGACAAGGAGAAAGTTGTCGATGGAAGTTCAATAGTTCCGGGTGATGTAATCATAGGTTTGAAATCAAACGGTCTTCATACCAACGGCTACAGTTTAGCCCGAAAGATTGTAAAAGAGGTTGCAGGAAAGAGCTACTCTGATATTTTTGAGGAAACAGGAAAAACTTTTGGGCAGGAACTCCTGCGCCCGCATCGTCCCTACAGCCCGGTTCTGAAACTAATGGAGAAAAATCTTATTAAAGGTTGTGCTCATCTTACCGGTGGTGGCTTCCAGGACAATATCGATAGAGTATTACCTGGAAATTGTGATGCTGTAATTAATACCAAAGCCTGGACTCCTGATCCGATTTTTACCTGGATGCAAAAACAGGGTAATGTTGAAACTGATGAAATGTATCATACATTCAACATGGGAATTGGTTTAGCAATGGTTGTTAAGCCGGAGCATGCTGCAGAAATTCTTGCAAGCGAAGAGCTCAAGGGGTTTGACCCGGTTGTGATCGGTGCTGTTGCAAGTGGGTCCGGAAAGGTCGTGATGGAGTACTGAAAATGAGGCAATTTTTCCTGTATAATACTGCAAGTCGCAGCAAGGAGCCGTTTGAGCCTCTCAACGATCCCGTTGCAATGTACTGTTGCGGACCGACAGTTTATAATTTTGCTCATATTGGGAATCTGCGTACCTATATATTTGAAGATGTTCTTAAGCGGACACTTCTGGCTCTTGGTTACAGGGTCAGGCATGTTGTGAATATCACCGATGTCGGTCATTTGACTTCTGATGCCGATTCCGGTGAAGATAAGATGGAAAAAGGGGCGCAGAGGGAAGGCAAAAGCGTTTGGGATATTGCCGATTTTTTTACCGGTAAATTCAAAGAAAATATTAAAGAACTTAATATTTTAGATCCCGATATCTGGCCTAAAGCAACTGAACATATTCCGCAAATGATCGAGCTTATAAAGCTGCTCGAAAGTAAGGCTTTTACATATAAAACTTCTGATGGAATATATTTTGACACCACGAAATTTCCATCATATTGTGATTTTGCCCGGTTGGATCCTTCCAGCCTCCGTGCCGGAGAGCGGGTGGATATGGGTGAAAAAAGAGCTGTTACAGATTTTGCATTATGGAAGTTTTCTCCAACAGATGTAAAAAGGCAGATGGAATGGGATAGTCCCTGGGGGATCGGTTTCCCGGGATGGCATATTGAATGTAGTGCAATGTCGCTTGCTTATCTCCCTCAACCGCTTGATATTCATTGCGGTGGAGCAGATCATGTACGGGTTCATCATACAAACGAGATTGCTCAAACTGAAGCCGCTACAGGAAAAAAATTCGCAAAATACTGGGCGCACGGGGAGTTTCTTGTTGTCGATAAAGGTAAGATGGCCAAGTCGGGTGAGAACTTTGTGACTCTTGACTCTTTTAAACCAAAGCAGATAGAGTCTTTAGCATATAGAATGTTCTGTTTTACTGCTCATTATAGTAACCCTCTCACATTCAGCTGGGATGGGGTGGAGGCTGCGGCTAACAGTTTGATTAATTTACGTCAACTGGTGGCTTCTCTTGCTGATTCGGCTGGTGAGAACACTGTTTCAGGTGAGCAGGTTGAACATGCGTTGAGTTCGTTTTATGATGCTGTTTGTGATGATTTAAACATGCCCAGAGCTGTTGCTGCGCTTTGGGATTTACTCAAAGATGAATCGCTAAGTAAATCTGTAAGGTATGAGTGTGTCAAAAATGCCGATAAAATTCTGGCATTGGACTTGTTAAAAGCTAAGGGGCATACTCAGACTGTAACGATTTCTGATGAGGGGCAAAATTCCGCACCACTGACAATAAAATTCAAGTCGGAAACGCAATTGCCTGATGATTTCAAAGAAGATCTGATTAAAAAAATCCGCAGCAGACGGGATGCCAGAGCAAAAAAGGATTTCAAGACTGCAGATCAGATTCGCAATGAGCTCACAATGCTTGGTATTACAGTGAAGGATTTGCCGGATGGTACCTGTGAATGTATCGTAGCTTCCAATAAATAGTATTTGTTAGGAAAACAACAACGGTTTTAATAAAAGGAGGCTTATTGCCATGGGAAAAGACCAGAATGATGATTTTTTAAAACATATGAAAAAAATGATGAGCGGAAGTGAGATGGAAGAGCAGTTGCTCAAACGCAGAGAAATTTTTCTGTGGGGTGAGATCAATGATGAATCCGCTGAATCAATAGTTAAAAAAATTCTTTTCTTTGATGGTCAGAGCAACGATGATATTACCCTCTACATCAATAGTCCTGGTGGTGTTATCACTTCCGGTTTGGCTATCTATGATGCGATGATGTATGCAAAATCCGATGTAGTCACCGTTTGTATGGGGCAGGCTGCAAGTATGGCATCTGTGTTATTATGTGCCGGTACTAAGGGAAAAAGACAGGCATGGCAGCATGCACGGGTCCTTATTCATCAACCCCTTATTTCCGGTAATATGTTTGGTCCGGCTTCTGATATTCAGATTCAAGCTGAAGAGATGCTTCGGGTGAGGGATAATTTGAATCAGATTTTGGCAGAGCATACAGGCCAGTCAGTAAAAAAGATTGTTGAAGATACTGACCGGGATTTCTTTATGTCTGCCGAAGAAGCTAAAAAGTATGGTATTGTAGACAAGGTATCTTTAAAAGGATAGAAAAAAAGTTTAATACTTAAAAAAAGTATTGACTCTCTTGTTTTACCCGAACTATATTTGATAGACTTTTTCTGCAAGGCTAATTTCTGCCGATGTAGCTCAGTTGATAGAGCGTTCGACTTGTAATCGAATGGTCGGGGGTTTGAGTCCCTCCATCGGCTCCAGATTAATGGGTAGGTGCCCGAGTGGCTAAAGGGGATGGACTGTAAATCCATTGGCTCCGGCCTACGGTGGTTCGAACCCACCCCTGCCCATATTGAAAACTTGCGGGCATAGCTCAATGGTAGAGCTCCACCCTTCCAAGGTGGCTGTTGTGAGTTCGAATCTCATTGCCCGCTTTTTCATATGCCCATGTAGCTCAGTTGGTAGAGCACATCCTTGGTAAGGATGAGGTCCACGGGTTCGAGTCCCGTCGTGGGCTTGTTTTAGTATTGGTTTTTTTGAACGAATTTAACAGTAATAAATCTTTAACTTCCACCAAGTACTGAGAGGTTTCCATGTCAAAGGAAAAATTCGAACGTTCCAAACCTCATGTGAACGTGGGTACGATCGGACACGTTGACCATGGTAAGACTACCCTTACTGCTGCTCTTACACGTGTCAGTGCTGTCAGGGGTCTGGCTAAATTTATTCCCTACGATGAAGTTGCTAAAGCATCTGAATCACAGGGTCGTCGTGATGATACAAAAATTCTGACTATTGCAACCTCACACGTTGAGTATTCTACAGAAAACCGTCACTATGCACACGTTGACTGTCCGGGACATGCTGACTATGTTAAAAACATGATCACTGGTGCTGCACAGATGGACGGTGCGATTCTTGTAGTTAGTGCTGCTGATGGTCCTATGCCGCAAACTCGTGAACATATTCTTCTTGCTCGTCAGGTTGGTGTTCCCTATATTGTTGTCTTCCTTAACAAAGTTGACGTTGTCGATGATCCGGAACTTCTCGAACTCGTTGAGCTTGAAATCCGTGAACTGCTTTCTAAGTACGAATTCCCTGGTGATGACACACCAATCGTTCGTGGAAGCGCAATTGCTGCTTTGACAAATCCTGAAGATCCTGAAAAAGCAAAACCGATCCTCGATCTTCTTGCTGCTATTGACAGCTATATCCCGACACCGCAGCGTGAAATTGACAAACCACTTCTTATGTCAGTTGAAGACGTTTTCTCTATCACCGGTCGTGGTACCGTTGCTACAGGACGTGTTGAACGTGGTACTGTTAAAGTCGGTGACGAAGTTGAAATCGTCGGTCTCAAACCAACCCGTAAATCAGTTGTTACTGGTGTTGAAATGTTCCGTAAACTTCTTGACCAGGCTCAGGCTGGGGATAATATCGGTACACTTCTCCGCGGTGTTGATAAAACAGAAATCGAGCGTGGTATGGTTCTGGCTAAACCCGGTTCAATCACACCTCATCGCAAGTTTACTGCTAATGTTTACGTTCTTAACAAGGACGAAGGTGGACGTCATACTCCATTCTTCCCGGGTTACCGTCCTCAGTTCTATTTCAGAACAACTGACGTTACCGGTAGCATTAAGTTAAAAGACGGCGTTGAAATGATTATGCCTGGTGATAATGCAGAGCTTGAAGTTGAGCTTATTGCTCCTATCGCTATGGAAAAAGAATTGCACTTTGCTATTCGTGAAGGCGGTCGTACCGTTGGTGCTGGCGTCGTTACAAGCATTATTGAGTAAATCCGTAAACATCTTAAAAGAGCGGTTATATGCCAAGAGAAAGAATAACGCTTGAATGCACGTCATGCAAGCAGCGTAATTACGAAACCACTAAAAACAAAAAGAAGCATTCCGGACGTGTGGAATTTAAAAAATACTGTCCATTCGAACGGAAACGTACAATGCATAAAGAGGCCAAGTAATTGGTTGGCTGATGTGGGATGTCAGAGCGGATTGATAAACAAATAATTAGGTCTGTAGCTCAATTGGTAGAGTAGCGGTCTCCAAAACCGTTGGTTGGGGGTTCGAGTCCCTCCAGGCCTGCATTACCGGGTATAACATGCAGAAGTTTATTCAGTATTTAAAAGATGTTCGTGCTGAGATGGCCAAAGTTAGTTGGCCTACCAGAAACGAAGTTACAGGGGCAACAACTCTGGTTGTGGCTCTTAGTATTGCTGTGTCATTATTTGTATACGCCTGCGATCAGATTTTGGTTCACGTCGTAGGATTTTTCCTTAAATCCGGTCTGTAATTCAGAGGCATTGATGGCGTCAAGATGGTATGTAGTTCATACGTATTCCGGACAGGAATCTAAGGTACACCAGTACCTTAATGAGTTAATCCAGTCTGGTGAAATGAACGATCAGATAAAACAGGTACTTATGCCTACACAGGATGTAGTGCAGGTAAAAAATGGTAAGAAGTTAAAAACTACCCGCAAGTTTTTTCCTAGCTATGTTCTTGTAGAGATGGAGCTGAGCAAAGAGACTATGCATCTGATCCGTAACACCGCTGGGGTGACGGGTTTTGTCGGGGGAAACAAGCCGCAGGCTCTTCGTGAGGAAGAAGTTCGAAGAATCCTTGGGCAAACTGAAAAAATCTCCAGACAGCAGATCTCTGAAGTTCCGTTTGAAATCGGTGATGCAGTTAAAATCAAAGAGGGGCCATTCAAAGATTTTGATGGTGTCGTTGATGAGATTCATCCTGAAAAAGGTAAAATAAAAGTAATGGTGAGTGTGTTTGGAAGATCGACACCGGTGGAAGTCGACTTCATGCATGTTACGCCAATAAGTTGATTATAACAGGAGTCTTTTAAATTGGCTAAGAAAATTGTCGGACAGATCAAATTGCAGATCCCGGGTGGTGCAGCTAATCCAGCTCCTCCGGTGGGACCGGCACTTGGGCAGCAGGGTGTTAATATAATGGCTTTTTGCAAAGAATTTAATGCCCGCACCAAAGAGTCTCAGGGACTTATTATTCCGGTCGTTATTACCGTGTACTCTGACCGGTCATTTACATTCATTACAAAAACACCACCTGCTTCCGTTCTTATCATTAAAGAGCTTGGTAAAGAGAAAGGCTCCAGTGTTCCAAACAAGGATAAAATTGGAACGCTTAAAATGGAACAGGTGAGGAAAATCGCTGAAAAGAAAATGGCTGATCTCAATGCTGCCAGTCTTGAAGCAGCAATGAAAACTATTATGGGAACGGCCAGAAGTATGGGCGTTGCCATTAGCGATTAAGTTCGGCCGGGTATAGATAGGGAGTCGGTTAAATGAAACATGGTAAGAAGTACAACGCTGTATACCAGAAAGTTGATAAACTTAAGGAATACACTGCCGTTGAAGCAATAGAGTTTCTTAAAACAAACTCTTTTGCGAAATTCGATGAAACTGTGGATATCGCTGTCAATCTGGGTGTTGATCCTAGAAAAAGCGATCAGGCTGTTAGAGGCGCCGCTGTGCTGCCTAACGGTTTAGGAAAAACGATTAGAGTACTTGTATTTGCTCAGGGTGACAAGGAAAAAGAAGCTAAAGAGGCTGGTGCCGATTATGTCGGTGGTGATGACCTGGCTGAAAAAATCAAAGGTGGTTGGCTCGATTTTGATGCTGTTGTTGCTACTCCCGATATGATGAAAGTTGTCGGTAAACTCGGTAAAATACTTGGTACCAGAGGTTTGATGCCTAATCCAAAAGTCGGTACAGTTACAATGGACATTGGAAAGGCAATTAAGGAGCTCAAAAAAGGAAAAGTCGAATTCCGGGTTGATAAAGCCGGTATCCTTCATGCGCCTCTTGGTAAACTTTCGTTTGAAACTCAGAAACTTATCGAAAATGCTAAAGCTTTTATGGATGCAGTCAATAAAGCAAAACCTGCAACCGCTAAAGGTCAATATATAAAGAAAGTCTGTCTGTCAAGTACGATGGGACAGGGGATGAAAGTTAATCAGAACGATCTGAAATAATCAGTAGTTCACATAAAAAGGGTTTTACCAATGTCAACACGGGCTGAAAGAACAGCAGATATCGAAGAATTGGAAGGCGTTTTCAGAGATGCTTCAGGTATCTTTATCGCCGACAATAACAAAATTAATGTTGAAAAAGTAACTAAACTTCGTGCTGATCTACGCAAAGGTGGAATGCAATTTATCGTGGTTAAAAACACGATTGCTAAAATTGCCGCTAAACGCGTCGGTAAGGATGATCTGATACAACACTTTAAAGGACCTACTGCTGTTGCAGTTTCTCATGGTGAGGGACCTGCACCTGCTAAGATCATAAGAGATTTTCAAAAAGATAACAAAGATATGTTAGGTTTGAAAGCTGCTTATGTCGACGGGACTGTCTTTAACGGTGAAGATGCATTAAAACTTGCAGATCTTCCAAGTCGTGAAGTTCTTCTTTCCCAGCTTCTGGGCTGTTTACAAGCTCCTATGGGAAAATTTGCTGGTGTACTCAATGGCATTCTTTCGAAGTTTGTCGGTACACTCAATGCGCTTAAGGATCAAAAAGGCGCTCAACAATAATCTGATAACAAAAACGATTTAAAATTCATTTCATTAAAACGGAGGTTCATTGTGGCTACCTTAACTAAGGAAGAAATCATAGACGCTATCGGAGGCATGACTGTTCTGGAGCTTTCCGATCTTATCAAGGCGATTGAGGAAAAATTTGATGTCAAGGCTGCCGCTCCGGTTGCTGTTGCTGCTGCTCCTGCTGCAGGTGCTGCTGCTGCTCCAGCTGAAGAGAAAACTGAATTTGACGTTATTCTCAAAGCCGCAGGCGATAAAAAAATCCAGGTTATTAAAGTCGTTCGTGAGGTAACAGGACTGGGCCTCAAAGAAGCGAAAGATTTGGTTGAAGGTGCTCCCAAAACAGTTAAAGAAGCAATCAGCAAAGCTGATGCAGAGTCTTTGAAGAAAAAACTTGAAGAAAACGGAGCTACCGTCGAAATCAAGTAAGCTGCTATTAATTTGGCGAGAACTTGCTCGCCTTAATTACGATCCAATATTTCTCTAATATTTCCGTATTTTGCACGAAACACCTTGGAATCAGGGTGTTTTGTGTTATTTATATATTCTTTTACGGCTACATTTGTAGCTGAAACATTGAGGGGATGTGCGAATGGTTGAACGAAAAAGCTATTCCCGGATTAAGAGAGTGGCTGAACTTCCTAATCTTCTTGAGATCCAGACTAGATCTTATGAGGCATTTCTGCAGCCTGATACGCCTCCGCGTCTGCGGAAAAAAGAGGGGTTGCATGGAGCATTCTTGAGTTTATTTCCGGTAAATGATGTCAAGGGCTACTATTCACTTGAATACGACGGCTATAAACTGGGTATACCCAAATATACTCTTAAAGAATGTAAAGAACGGGGCATGACCTATGCCGCTCCGCTCAAAGTCGATATGTCGTTATTGGTTTACGAACAAGATGGTAAAACCAAAAAGTTCGTAGAAAAAATCAGTAATGAAGTATATATTGGTGAAATTCCATTAATGACCGAACGTGGTACCTTTGTTATTAACGGGGCCGAACGGGTGATTGTCAGTCAGCTTCATAGGTCTCCGGGTATTACTTTTGATGAGGTTATCCATCCTAACGGTAAAAAACTGCTCACTGCAAGGATTATTCCCCAGCGCGGCTCCTGGGTTGAGACTCTGCTTGATGTCGACGATGTCTTAACTATCAATATCGATCGCCGCAAAAAAATGCCCGCTACTATTCTACTTCGTGCCCTTGGTTATTCAAGTGACGAAATGATCCTCAGTCTTTTCCATGATACTATCAGGGTTTCTGTTAATGATGAAAATAAAGAAAAAATCCTTGGTAATGTCAATGCACGAACAATTTTCAATGAAGAGACTGGTGAAATCATTATCGATGCTAATGAAATTATCAATGAAGACAAATGGAAAAAACTTCTTGAAAACAGCGTCGATTCTGTTGAAATCCTTAAGGATGTACCAAATCCTGAAAACATGATAATCAGAAATACTCTTGCTGCTGATCCGACAAAATCAGAAGAGGAAGCTCTGTTTTACATGTACGCAACAATGAGACCTGGCGATCCACCCAATGTGGAAACTGCAAGAAATCTCATTCAGCGGCTTTTCTTCGATGAAAAAAGGTATGATCTTGGAAGTGTCGGCCGGTATAGAATGAATACAAGGCTTGGAGTTATACCACCAGATGGTGTAACTACGATGACACGTGATGATTTCATTGCCGCTTTTAAATATATCATCGGGCTCAATGCCGGTGTTGGTTTTATTGATGATATCGACCATCTTGGTAACAGACGTGTCCGTTCTGTCGGCGAGTTGCTCGCTGCTCAGTTCGCTGTTGGGCTTACCAGAATGGTCAGAACCATAAAAGAACGTCTAAGTCTGAGAGATACTGAAAACGTAACTCCTCAGGATTTAATTAATGCAAGAACTGTCTCAACCGTTGTGCAGGCATTCTTCGGTTCAAGCCAGCTTTCACAGTTCCTTGACCAGACAAATCCGCTTTCTGAGTTGACACATAAAAGACGTGTCAGTGCTCTCGGACCTGGTGGTCTCACTCGTGAACGTGCCGGTTTCGAAGTCCGTGACGTGCATCATACTCACTACGGCCGACTCTGTCCGATCGAAACTCCTGAAGGACCGAATATCGGTCTTATCGCTTCCTTGAGCACATACGCAAGAGTAAATGAATTCGGATTTATCGAAACACCATATCAGAAGGTTGAAAACGGTGCTTTGACAGGTGAGATAGTGCTTCTTACTGCCGATCAGGAAGATAACTATATCATTGCTCAGGCCAATACACCTGTCGACGAAAAGGGACGCTTTGTAGAAAAGCTTATATTCGCCCGTTACCGTGGTGATTTCCCTGTTGTTGCTCCTCAGGAAATCTCTTTTATGGACGTTTCTCCGATGCAGTTAGTCAGTATTGCTGCCGGATTGATCCCGTTCCTTGAGCATGATGATGCTAACCGTGCATTGATGGGCTCAAACATGCAGCGCCAGGCTGTACCTCTTCTCAGAACCGAACCTCCATTTGTCGGAACCGGTCTTGAAGAACGGGCTGCATTTGACAGTGGATGCATGATTGTTGCAAAACATCCGGGTGTAATCGAGAAAGTCGATGCAAATAAAATTGTCATACGGAAAACAAAATCCAAGGAAACCGACGATATTCTCGGTTTGACAGAATTTGACACATACGAACTTGTCAAATTTGAACGTTCGAACCAGGATACCTGTATCAACCAGAAAGTCTGTATTAAAGCCGGTACTGAAGTTAAAGCTGGTGATGTTCTGGCTGACGGACATGCAACTCATGAAGGTGAGCTTGCTCTTGGACGCAATGTTACCGCTGCATTTATGCCATGGCGTGGATACAACTTCGAAGATGCTATTATTGTCTCCGAACGCCTCGTCGCAGAGGACGTATTCACATCTGTTCATATAGAAGTCTTCGAAACTGAAGTTCGCGATACCAAACGGGGACCCGAAGAACTTACCCGTGAAATTCCAAATGTCAGTGAAGACGCCCTTAAAAATCTCGATGAAAATGGTGTCGTAAGGATCGGAACCGAGGTCGAAGCCGGTGATATTCTTGTCGGTAAAGTTACACCGAAAGGTGAAACCGAACTCTCTCCCGAAGAACGACTGCTCAGAGCTATTTTCGGTGAAAAAGCAGGTGATGTCAGAGATTCTTCTCTTAAAGCTCCTCCGGGACTTAAGGGTACAGTTATCGACACAAGAATTTATTCAAGAAAGGAACGTGATAAACGTTCCAAGAAAAAAGATAAGAAGCGTATTGATGAGTTGAAGGAAGATATCACAAAGCAGATTACCGAAATCGAGAAGGTACGTCTTGAAAAACTCAGTGAATTTCTTACCGACACCATCTCTAATGATATCACTAATTTCCATACCGGTGAAATTCTTGTACCGGAAGGGAAAAAGTGGACAAAGACACTTCTTTCGAAACTTGATTTTCGCAATATTTCCTTTAAAGATGGTCTCTGCAAAGAGGAAGAAAATAACCGTAAAGCAGAGGAAGTACTCTACAGAGCTAACGATCTGATTGCGAAACTTGAAGACAAACTTGATAAAGAAATTGACAAGGTTGTCCGCGGAGATGAGCTTAAGCCAGGTGTGCTGCAGCTTGTTAAAGTGTATGTAGCTAAAAAACGTAAGCTCTCAGTAGGGGATAAAATGGCTGGTCGTCACGGAAACAAGGGAGTTATCTCAAAGATTCTTCCTGTTGAAGATCTGCCTTATCTACCCGATGGAAAACCTGTCGACATTATACTCAATCCTCTGGGTGTGCCTTCCCGTATGAATGTGGGTCAGATTCTTGAAACGCATATGGGATGGGCGGCAAAAGAGTTAGGAATCAGAATAGCAACACCTGTGTTTGATGGTGCCAGCTATGAAGATGTTCTTAATTTACTTGATGAGGCCGGATTACCAAGGAGTGGCAAAATTCAATTGCGTGACGGGCGTACCGGTGAACCTTTCGATCATGAAGTCACTGTAGGACCAATTTATATGTTGAAACTCTGTCACCTTGTCGATGACAAGATTCATGCTCGTTCTATTGGTCCATATTCGCTTGTCACACAACAGCCGCTTGGTGGAAAATCTCAATTTGGTGGACAGCGTTTCGGAGAGATGGAGGTCTGGGCGCTTGAGGCTTATGGTGCGGCATATACTCTTCAGCAGATACTTACTGTAAAGAGTGATGACTTGACTGGCCGTTCCAAAATTTATGAAGCCATAGTCAAAGGTGAGAATACTCCGGAAGCGGGAATACCCGAATCTTTCAAAGTGCTGGTGCGTGAAATTAAGGCTCTGGCTCTTGATATCGATGTATTAACGGGTGAAGAAGAAACTTCCGCTGCTTGATTTTGTGAACATGTGGGGTACATGAGTACCCCAATACACAGGGGGTAATACGTGGCAGAACTTACTAGCCATCTTGACAAGAAAGTTCAGGAAATTTCAGGGGTGTCAGTCAGACTGGCTTCTCCTGATACAATAAGAAACTGGTCCTACGGTGAAGTTACAAAACCGGAGACCATTAATTACCGTTCATTTAAACCGGAACGTGACGGTCTTTTCTGCGAGAAAATATTCGGCCCGGTCAGAAACTGGGAATGTAACTGCGGAAAGTACAAAAGAATTCGTTATCGTGGTGTTGTCTGTGACCGTTGTGGCGTTGAAGTTACACACTCCAAAGTTCGTCGCGAACGTATGGGGCATATTGAACTTGCTGTACCGATTGTTCATATCTGGTTTCTTAAAAGTGTGCCTTCACACGTAAGTTACCTGCTCGGTCTTGCAAATACAGTTCTTGAAAGAATTGTCTACTACGAATCATACGTCGTTATCGATCCGGGTAATACAAATCTTCGCAGAGGCTCTCTTCTTAGTGAAGATGAGTATATTGAACTTGAGGAACAGGAAAAGCAATTCGTAGCAAAAATGGGTGGTGAGGCTGTTCTTGAGATGCTTGCATCTCTTGATCTCGACGAACTTGCTATCGATTTGCGTTCGAAAATAAAACTCGAATCTTCAGAAGCAAGACGCCAGGAGCATCTCAAACGGCTTCGTATTGCAGAAGCTTTCCTGCGCTCCGGAAATAAACCGGAGAATATGATTCTTCGGGTACTGCCGGTTCTTCCTCCGGATTTACGTCCGCTGGTACCGCTTGAAGGTGGACGATTTGCAACTTCGGATCTTAATGATCTCTATAGAAGAGTTATTAACAGAAATAACAGACTTAAAAAACTCATTGAAATTAAGGCTCCCGATGTCATTCTCAGAAATGAAATGAGAATGCTGCAGGAAGCTGTTGACACACTCTTTGACAATGGACGACGGACATTCTCTGTAAAAGGGGAAGGTAAACGCCCATTGAAATCTCTGAGTGATCTTCTTAAAGGAAAACAGGGAAGATTCCGTCAGAACCTCTTAGGTAAACGTGTCGACTATTCAGGCCGTAGTGTTATCGTTGTTGGGCCCGAACTTAAGATCCATCAGTGTGGCTTACCCAAAATGATGGCACTTGAACTCTTCAAACCTTTTGTTATTCAAAAGCTCGAGGAAAAAGGCCTTGTTCAGACTGTAAAGAGTGCTAAAAAATTTGTTGAAAAAGAAAGACCTGAGGTCTGGGATATTCTTGAAGAGGTTATCAAGGATCATCCGGTGCTTCTTAACCGTGCACCTACACTTCACCGCCTCGGTATTCAGGCATTTTTCCCGGTACTTGTCGAGGGAAAAGCAATCAGGCTGCATCCTCTGGTATGTACTGCATTCAATGCAGACTTTGACGGTGACCAGATGGCTGTTCACGTACCGCTCTCGTTTGAATCTCAGCTTGAGTGTCGTTTTCTGATGTTAAGTGCCAATAACCTTCTGAGCCCGGCTTCGGGACATCCGGTTATGACTCCTACTCAGGATATTGTACTTGGTATCTATTACCTTACAAAAATGGCACTGAATCGAAAAGGTGAGGGTAGAGCATTTTTCGGAACCGAAGAGTTGCTCCATGCCGTATCTGACAGACAGGTCGATCTTCATGCCAAAATAAAGATCAGAATTGACGGTAAGACAATCGAAACAACTCCGGGTCGTGTCATTCTTAACACTGTGGTTCCAAAAGGAATTCCGTTCAAGAATGAACTTCTTAATAAAAAGCGGATTCAGGCCTTTATTGAAGAAGTGTATAAACAAAAGGGTACTAAAATTACCTGTAAATTTCTCGATGATATCAAGGCGCTCGGGTACGAGTATGCTACCCGTGCTGGTATCACCTTCGGTGCTGAAGATCTCGTGGTTCCGGAAGAGAAAAAACAGATCGTTGAAAAGTCCCAGGAGGAAGTAACAAGAATCCGTAAGCAGTATGATCGCGGTATCATTACTGAAGGTGAACGGTATAATAAACTCATCGACCTCTGGACACATACAACCAGCCAGGTTGCTGATATCATGCATGATGCTCTGGCTCGTGATAAAGACGGATTCAATCCGGTTTATATCATGATGGACTCACAGGCTCGTGGTAGTAAAGACCAAATTAAGCAGCTTGCTGGTATGAGAGGTCTGATGCAGAAACCGCAGAAGAAGATTACTGGTGCGGTTGGTGAAATTATTGAAAACCCGATTACTTCAAACTTCAAAGACGGTTTGACCGTGCTTGAATACTTCATCTCCACTCACGGTGCCCGTAAGGGTTTGGCTGATACGGCTCTTAAAACCGCTGATGCCGGTTATTTAACCCGTCGTCTGGTTGATGTCGTTCAGGATGTCGTTATCTATGAAGAGGACTGCGGTACATCAAAGGGTATTGAAATCGAGGCTCTTCATGAAGGTGATGAGGTTATGGAACCTCTTTCTACTCGTATTGTAGGACGAGTGTCTCAGGAGGATGTTTATGATCCGGTTACAGAAGAGATCATATGTCCGATTAATACCCTTATCGATGAGCAGATGGCTAAAAGGATTGAAAATGCAGGTATTGAAAAAATCGTTATTCGATCAGTTCTTACCTGTGATTCTGTTCAGGGTGTCTGCAAGCGCTGTTATGGAAGAAACCTTGCAACCGGTAAACCTGTTGATGTGGGTGAGGCGGTTGGTATCATGGCAGCTCAGAGTATCGGTGAACCAGGTACACAGCTGACACTTCGTACTTTCCATATCGGTGGTACTGCATCCCGACTCATTGCGCAGTCAAAGGAAGTTGCAAAGATTGACGGTATTGCAAAATATCATAATATCGAAACTGTTGCTCACACTAACGGAAATGTTGTTATGAACAGATCCGGTGAAATTGCCGTCCTTGATGAGCAGGAACGCGAGCGGTACAGATACAATGTTCCCTATGGTGCTTTCATGAAAGTCGAAGACGGACAGAAAGTTGCCAAAGGCAGTATGTTGTTTGAGTGGGATCCCTATAATAACGTTATTCTTTCACCTAAGTCCGGTAAAATTCATTTCCAGGATATTATTGAAGGTGAAACCATGAGGGAACTCTATGATGAGCGATCAGGTATTACAAATATCGTGGTTGTTGAACATAGAGAAAGACGTTTGCATCCACATCTGCAGATTGTTGATGAGAATGATAAGAGGATTGCTAACATTGCTGTTCCTACCGGCGGATATCTGCAGGTAAGAGAGGGTAGTGTGGTAATCGCCGGAGATATTCTTATCAAGATACCTCGTGAAAGCAGTAAGAGCCGTGATATTACCGGTGGTCTTCCAAGAGTTGCGGAGCTTTTTGAAGCTCGTCGACCAAAAGATACCGCTGTTATATCTGAAATCGATGGATTTATCGAATTTGGTGAGAACGAGCGAGGAAGCCGCAAGGTTATTGTTCGTGATGAGCAGGGCGAAGCAAGAGAATATCTTATTCCTTTAGGTAAGCATTTGCGTGTTCATGAAAATGACCGTGTAAAGGCTGGAGACCGTTTGAGTGAAGGTTCGATTGATCCGCACGATATTCTTAGAATTAATGGTGAAAATGCCGTACAGCAATATATGCTTGATGAAATTCAGGCTGTGTACCGTCTGCAGGGTGTTACCATCAATGATAAGCATGTTGAGGTTATTGTCGCTCAGATGTTGCGGAAAGTCAGAATCGAGAAAGCTGGTGATACTGAATTTCTTGAAGGTGATGATGTAGATAAAAAGAAACTTCGCGAAGTTAATGAACGGGTTATAAGTGAAGGTGGAGAACCTGCCACATTCAAACCGTTATTACTTGGTATTACAAAAGCATCTTTAACTACAGAGTCGTTCCTTAGTGCCGCATCTTTCCAGGAAACCACAAAAGTGCTTTCTAAAGCTGCTGTTGAAGGTAAAGTGGACAGATTAAACGGGTTGAAAGAAAACCTTATCATGGGTAATCTTATCCCGGCTGGTACTGGATCAAGAATTTACCGGAAACTTCGCGTAAGAGACACTGAAACAGAGACTTCTCAGGAAGAACTTCAGGACTCTAACGAGGATTTTGTAGATATTGGTGGCCAATTTTAAAATTGGCTAAAAATGTATTTGATTTTAATTACAATAATAATTATTTTATGAGACTGTTTTTAATCAGGGGATGATAAGTGCCTACTATCAGTCAACTTATACGTAAAGGGCGAATGCGCCAGGAAAACCGGAGCAAGTCTCCGGCACTTCATGAATGTCCACAACGTCGTGGGGTGTGTACACGTGTTTTTACGACTACGCCGAAAAAGCCAAACTCTGCACTGCGGAAGGTTGCGCGTGTTCGTTTAACCAATCACATGGAAGTAAATGCTTATATTCCAGGTGAAGGACATAATCTGCAGGAGCATTCGATTGTTTTAATCAGGGGTGGTCGTGTAAAAGACGTTCCTGGAGTTCGTTATCATATTATCCGTGGCGCACTGGACACACAAGGTGTTGCAGACCGTAAGAGAAGCCGGTCTAAATACGGTGTAAAGCGTCCAAAAAAATAAAGGATAGATATGTCAAGAAGAAGGAAAGCTGTAAAGAAGGATCTTGTTCCTGATCCAAAGTTCAATAGCACGCTGGTTACTCAGTTTGTTAATAATGTTGTTCGCGATGGCAAGAAAAGACTTGCAGAGGGTATCTTCTATGATGCTATCAGCATTATTACTGAACGTACTGGACAGGATGGATTAAGCGTTTTCAAGAAAGCTGTTGACAATGTCAAGCCGGTGCTTGAGGTGAAGTCCCGCCGTATTGGTGGTGCCAACTATCAGGTTCCTATTGAGGTTGCAGCTGAAAGAAGAGTGTCACTTGCAATTCGGTGGCTGATTACATACTCAAAAGACAGATCTGAGAAAAGTATGGCTGAAAAGCTCGCCAATGAATTTATTCAGGCTTCAAAGAATGAAGGTGGCGCAATTCGCAAGAAAATTGACACTCACAAAATGGCGGAAGCAAATAAAGCGTTTGCACATTTCCGCTGGTAGATGAGAGTTCTTTGACTTTCCTGCTGTAGCCATTTCGTTTTGGTTTCTCAGGAGCAAAAGTAAATTAAAGCCCGTTATGGGGAAAAAGATCATTCCTGAGTTGCTTTAATAAAGCAAAAGAATGGTTGTTAAGGGGTTTACAGGTTAGTTATGAGTGAAGAGTTTGCTCTTGAACAGATCAGAAACATCGGTATAATGGCTCATATCGATGCGGGAAAAACCACTACAACGGAGCGTATACTTTTTTATACCGGTATACTGCACCGTATGGGTGAGGTTCATGACGGTAATACCGTTATGGACTGGATGATACAGGAGCGGGAGCGCGGAATTACTATAACCTCTGCTGCCACTACCTGTACGTGGCTCGGGCATCAGATAAATATTATCGATACACCCGGACATGTGGATTTTACGATTGAAGTAGAACGTTCTTTGAGAGTTTTGGATGGCGCAGTTGCCGTGTTTGATTCGGTTGGAGGCGTGGAACCTCAATCTGAAACTGTCTGGCGTCAGGCAGACAAGTATAACGTACCCCGAATCGCATATGTGAACAAAATGGATAGAGTTGGTGCCGATTATGACAATGTAATAGTCATGATGAGGCAAAAGCTTGCTGCTAATCCGGTGGCTGTTCATATGCCACTTGGAAAAGAAGAGTGTTTTGAAGGTGTTATTGACCTTATAACCATGAAGTCTTATCGGTTTGATGAAGAAACTATGGGTACAAGGGTCATCGAGGAAGAAATTCCTGAGGAGCTAAAAGATGAGGCTCTGGCACGACGAGAAGAGATGCTTGAGCATATTGTTGATTTTGATGACGAATTAATGGGCATGGTACTTGAAGGAATTGATCCTGATCCGGTGTTGATAAAAAGAGCAATCCGGTCTGCAGTGGTCAAAATTAAAATTTGTCCTGTTCTATGTGGTTCATCATTTAAAAATAAAGGTATTCAGCAATTACTTAATGCAATAATAGATTACCTGCCATCACCGGTTGATAGGGGTGCCATAACAGGTACCGATCCTGTAACTGGAGAGATGAAGGAGCGGCTTCCTGATATTAAGCAGCCTTTTTCAGCTCTTGTTTTTAAAATAGCATCCGATTCTCATGTCGGAAGTTTATCTTATGCAAGGGTTTATTCAGGTAAAGCTGGATTTAAAGACAGTTATATTAACCCGAGGACAAAATCAAAAGAACGGGTTACCCGAATTTTCAGGATGCACTCAAATAAGAGGCATGCTGAGCAGACTATGCGTGCAGGAGATATTGTCGCCTTAGTTGGTTTAAAGGATACAACTACAGGTGATACTATTTGCAATGCAGATTTTCCAATAGTATTCGAACGAATGACATTTCCGGATCCTGTGCTCTCTCGTGCTATCGAGCCTAAGAGTACAGCGGATGAAGATAAGCTTTCTGCAGCATTGCAGAGGCTCTCAGATGAAGATCCAACTTGCAGAATTAAAGTCGATCACGAGACAGGTCAACGGCTGATTTCTGGTATGGGAGAGCTACATTTAGAAATTCTTGTTGACAGGCTCGTTCGCGAATTTAATATTGGAGTGCACGTTGGTAATCAGCAGGTATCTTATAGAGAGACAATTACCGGTAAGGTAACTGAAGAATTTGAGTTAAATCAATCCATCGGTGGTAAAAGTCACTATGCCAGGTTGACTATCCTGGTAGAACCTGTTGAAGCTGCAAAAGGAATTGTGTTTGAAAACGGGATTAAAGATCCGCAATTTCCGCAATCTTTTATTAACGCAGCGCGGATGGGTGTCGAAGAAGCTTCCAGTGGTGGAATGTTATCCGGGTATCCTCTGGCCGGCATTAAAATTACTTTAAAGAGTGCGCAGATCAGTGATGAAGATTCTACTGAGATGGCATTTAAGATTGCCGGTACAATGGCTTTTAAGCAAGCCTGTTCGAAAGCAACCCCAGCAATTTTAGAACCGATAATGAAGATCGAGATTGTTGCACCCGCAGAGTATATGGGTACGGCAATAAATGATTTCAATGGCAGAAGAGGTAAAGTGTTGGGGATTTCCGCGAGAAAAGATGTACAGGTGATAGATGCAGAAGCACCTCTATCAGAAATGTTTGGGTATGCAACTGCGTTACGATCTTTAACTCAAGGTAGAGCTGTTTATACAATGCAATTTGATCGATATGAAACTACCGCAAAAGTAATACAGGATGAAATCCTGAAAAGAATCGGAAGACTGTAGCGGGATTTTAGGAAGAAGACAACAAGGAGCATAGATTCATGCCAGGTGAAAGAATTAGAATACGTCTGAAATCGTTTGATCACAACATTCTCGATAAGTCGGCATCAGACATTGTCAGAACTGCAAAGGGTACAGGTGCACGCATTTCTGGTCCTATTCCGCTGCCGACAGAGAAAACTATTTACACGGTGCTGAGATCGCCACACGTTAACAAAAAATCCAGAGAGCAGTTTGAAACTCGAGTTCACAAACGGCTTATTGACATTCTTGAATCGACACCTCAGACTGTTGATTCGTTGATGAAATTGGATTTGCCGGCTGGTGTTGACGTCGAGATCAAAGTATAAAACCGATCTGAGTCGGAGTGATCCGGCTGCTGTGAAAGACAGGTGTAAAAATGCAGGGTTTGATAGGTAAAAAAGTAGGAATGACCCGGATCTTTAGTGAATCGGGTAGAGCGGTTGGTGTAACTGTAATACAGGTCGGTAACAACACCGTTCAACAGATTAAGTCTCTTGAGAAAGATGGTTATTCAGCTGTACAGTTAGGTTTTGATGAAATAGCTGAGACAAAAGTGAATAAACCTCTTTTGGGTCACTTTAAAAAACATGACTCTACTCCAACAAAAATCACCAGAGAGTTTGAGCTCGATTCTGCAGAAGAAGTTCTCAAACCAGGTCAGAAGGTTGGAGTGGAAGTTTTTGAAGACATCAAGTTTGTCGATGTCGTAGGTGTATCAAAGGGACGTGGGCATGCTGGAACTATTAAGAAGTACAATTTCCAGCGCGGTAGAGAAAGTCATGGTAACACTAACGTTCGTGAACGTGGGTCTTCTGGTGCAAATACTTATCCGGCACGAGTAATGCCCGGATTGAAAATGTCAGGACACATGGGTAATGAACGGGTTACTGTAAAGAAACTTGAGGTAATCTCTTTAGATAAAGAGGCCGGTCTTGTATTTGTTAAAGGTGCAGTTCCGGGACCTAACAGTGGTTATGTTTTTGTAATGAAAAACGGATCCAGGTAGCACTCTTCCAGGATGAATACTAAAATGAAGGCTAAATTATACCAACAAAATGGGACTGTTAAAGGCGATATCGAACTTCCTGATTCAGTATTTGGCAGTGAAGTCAACGAACATCTTCTTCATCAGGTAATTAAGATGCTCCTTGCAAATCAGCGGCAGGGAACATCCAAAACCAAGACACGTGCAGAAGTAAGTGGTGGTGGCAAGAAACCATGGCGGCAGAAAGGAACCGGACGTGCCCGTGCTGGTTCAAATACGTCTCCGGTCTGGGTACGAGGAGGAAAGGCACACGGTCCTCAGCCTCGTGACTATTATGTCAACATACCCAGAAAAATGCGTAAACTTGCTCTTACATCGGCTTTATCTTCAAGAGCAAAGAGCGAAAACATTCTTGTTATCGACTCCGTAACCTGTACCGAGCCGAAAACAAAAGCGATTGTGACAATGCTTGATGCGCTTTCGATCTCCGGTAAAAGAAATCTTCTTATTACCGATAAAGACGGAAAAAACATCTTTCTATCTGCAAGAAACATCAAGAATGTTGAAATCAAACCGGTAGCAGAGATCAATGCATACGATATTATATCCAGCGAGAATATAATTTTCTGCAGTGAAGATATTATCGGTAAAGTACAAGAGGCGGTGGCACTGTGAGTAAATATCATTCAATAATCAGATATCCTTCAATTACTGAAAAGAACACAACACTTCGTGAAATGCAGAACAAGTATGTGTTTGAAGTATTGCGGACAGCAACAAAGCCCGAAATTAAAGAGGCTGTTGAAAAGGTTTTTGGTGTCGTTGTCGAATCCGTAAATACAATGGTAGTCAAAGGTAAAGAAAAGAGGATGGGGCGCCACGTGGGATACAGATCTGACTGGAAGAAAGCTATTGTAAAGCTCCAGGAAGGTCAGTCAATTGCAAAGTTCGGAGAAGTATAAGCCTTTTTTAGGGCGCAGAACAAGAGGAATCGGAGAAAAATATGCCATTGAAAAGTTATCGACCCTTGACACCGACTTTGAGGTACAAAACTACACCAAGTTTTGACCAGATTACAACTGATACGCCATACAAACCGTTAACTGAATTAAAAAAGAAAACAAATGGGCGTAATAATCGTGGTGTCATTACTGTTCGCCACCGTGGTGGTGCACACAAACGTTTCTACAGAATCATCGATTTTAAAAGAAACAAATTCAATATACCTGGAGTTGTTGAGACCGTTGAATACGATCCCAACCGCACATCTTTTATCGCTTTGATAAAATATGCAGACGGTGAGAGACGTTATATTCTTGCTACAACCAATATGAAGCCGGGTATGAAGATTATGTCCGGTGATCAGGCTGAAATTGCAGAAGGTAACTGCATGCAGCTTAAAAATATTCCCCTTGGAACAATGGTTCACAATATTGAACTTAGAGAAAACAAGGGTGGACAGGTTGCAAGAAGTGCCGGTGCATATGCAGAAGTAATTGCAAAAGAAAATAAAATTGTACAGCTCAAGTTTCCATCAAGTGAAATCCGCATTGTCCGGGAAAGTTGCCTTGCTACAATAGGGCAGGTCAGCAATTCTGAACATATGAACATGGTTATCGGTTCTGCTGGACGTAAACGGCATATGGGAATTCGACCGACTGTTCGTGGTGTTGCTATGAACCCGATCGACCATCCGATGGGTGGAGGAGAAGGAAAGACTGCCGGTGGTGGACATCCGGTATCACCATGGGGACAGAAGAGCAAGGGTTTAAAGACTCGTAACAGACGCAAGCCGTCAGGTAAGTACATCGTTCGGCGCAGATCGAAGTAAAGGAAGAGGAGCAATATGTCACGTTCAGTAAAAAAAGGTCCCTTCGTCGATGGCCATGTGACAAAGAAGGTAGAAGAAGCTAACAAAACAGGGCAGAAAAAAGTAATGAAGACCTGGTCTCGTCGTTCTACTATTCTTCCTGAATTTGTAGGTCATACCTTCGCTGTACACAATGGAAATAAATTTATTCCCGTTTATGTTACCGAAAATATGGTAGGGCATAAGTTAGGGGAGTTTGCACCAAGCCGTCAGTTCAAGGGTCATAGTGGTGCGAAATCAGACAAAACTGCAGGCAAGAAGTAGTACGGGGAGGAAGCGTGGAATCGACTGCAAAAATAAAAAATTTGCGTTCTACATCAAGAAAAACCCGATTGGTGACTGATGTAATCCGGGGAATGAATGTAGGAGAAGCATTAAGTCTTCTTGAATTTAGTATTAATAAAAAGGTTGCTACTGATATTGCCAAGCTGCTCAAATCTGCAGTTGCAAATATGCAAAGTAAAAATTCTGAGGCTGCAATCGAAGTTGATGAGCTTCGCATAAAGGAGATTCGAGTTGATGAAGGGCCGGTAATGAAGCGTTTTCGGGCGCGAGCACAGGGCCGTGCTTCACAGATTCTCAAACGTATGTGTCATGTAACTGTTACGGTTGCTAATTAACAGGAGGAGATGTGGGTCAGAAAACGAATCCAGTAGGATTACGATTGGGTATAACCCGTTCCTGGGTTTCAAACTGGTTCGCTAAAGAACGGTTTCCTGATTATCTTTACGAAGATTTATTGATTCGTAATTATTTGAAGAAACGTCTTGAGCATGGTGGAATTTCAATCCTTGAAATTGAGCGGACCGCTAAGCGTGTGACAGTTGGTATTCATACTTCACGGCCAGGGATTGTTATTGGTAAAAAGGGTGAAGAGGTTGAAAGACTTAAGGGAGAGTTGCAGCATCTTACCCAGAAAGAAATTCAGCTTAATATTCGCGAAGTAAAAAAACCCGAAATGGATGCACAGCTTGTCGCTGATAATATCGCTCGACAGGTTGAAAAGCGGGTTTCATATAAAAAGGCTACTAAAAAAGCAATTTCTACTGCAATGAGAATGGGTGCTGAAGGTATTAAAGTACAGATCGCCGGACGTCTCAATGGCGCTGAAATTGCCAGAACCGAGACCTACAAAGAAGGACGCATACCGTTGCACACTCTTCGTGCCGATATCGACTATGCAACTTCTACTGCTTTTACCACTTACGGAACAATCGGTGTAAAGGTCTGGATCTGTAAAGGAGAAATTATCAACCGTACCGAAAAGCAGCCTGTTAAGGCCGGCGAAGGCGCTCATGCCTAGGGAGGAATTAGGAAATGCTGTCACCGAAAAAAGTTAAATGGAGAAAAACAATGCGCGGCCGTATGAAAGGTATGGCTACACGTTGTAATAAAATCTCCTTCGGCGAATTTGCTCTTCAATCGTTACAGCCTGGATGGATTGATAATAGACAGATCGAGGCTGCTCGTATTGCAATGACAAGATTTATCAAACGTGGTGGAAAAATCTGGATCAGGATTTTTCCGGACAAGCCCTATACCAAACATCCGGCTGAGTCCCGTATGGGTGGAGGAAAAGGTTCACCAGAGGGATGGTTGGCAGTTGTTCGTCCCGGTACGGTGATGTTTGAGATGGCGGGAGTGAAGGAAGAGGTTGCCAGAGAGGCTTTGCGGCTGGCTGCTCAGAAACTTCCCATTCAGACCAGGTTTTTGGAAATAGAGAAATAAGGTGCTGAAGTCATGAAAGTAAAAGAAATTCGTGAAATGTCACGTGAAGATTTATTAAAAAAAATTGATGGTTGGGAAGAGGAGCTCTTCAATCTCCGTTTTCAGGCTAAGATGGGGCAGTTGGCAAATCCGCTGCAGCTGAGATTAGTTCGTCGTGATATTGCCAGGGCAAAGACGATTCTGAACGAGAAGAGTGAAAGTAGTGCAGTTCAGAAATAAATTAATTATTTTTGGGTGGCGCAAAACAGATAATCCTGTTTCCAAGTTGAGGAAAAAGCATGGCTGAAAGAAATGAACGTAAAGAACGAATCGGCATCGTAGTGAGCGATAAGATGGACAAGAGTGTTGTTGTAAAAGTGGAGCGTAAACTTACGCATGCCACTTACGGACGAATCGTCAGAACTAACACTCGCTATATTGCTCACGATGAAAAAAATGAATGTAAAGTGGGCGATACTGTTAAGATTATCGAGACACGTCCTCTTTCTAAAACAAAGCGATGGCGAATTGGTGAAATTCTCGAAAGAGCAAAATAAGAATTTTTCTGATTCAGGCGTTAACAGCAAGTCGAGGGAGACATGATACAGGTAAGCACAAGGTTAAATGTTGCCGACAATTCCGGCGCAAAGAAGGTTGAGTGCATCAGAATTCTTGGGGGTACCCGCAGGCGTTACGCCCGCGTCGGAGATATAATTGTTGTGGCAGTTAAGGTTGCTCTCCCTAATGGGGCAGTCAAGAAAGGTGCGGTGGCAAAAGCGGTGATAGTTCGTACTACAAAAGAGTACGGGCGCAAAGACGGGACGTATATCCGTTTCAGCGACAACGCTGCCGTTATTATCAATGAAGCGGGAGAACCGAAGGGTACGCGTATTTTTGGTCCGGTAGCGCGTGAATTGAGAGACAAAAAATTCATGCGAATCGTATCGCTGGCGCCTGAAGTTCTTTAATGAATGAGGAGTTAAACTAATATGGCATTTCGACTGCGCAAAGGTGACAATGTTCAGGTGATTAGCGGTGAAGACAGAGGAAGATCCGGTAAGATCCTGAAAGTTTTTCCCGAAAAAAATAGGGCGATTGTCGAAGGTATTAACGTTGTAAAAAGGCACACCAAACCAAGCCCTAAAAATCAGCAGGGTGGTATCATTGAGAAGGAAGGTTCCATTGATATTTCCAAACTGATGTTAGTGTGTCCGAAGAGTGGCAAGCCGACCCGAGTAGGAACTAAAGTTCTTGAAAATGGTAAACGGGTTAGATTTTCAAAAAAGGCTAAGGAGTCGATAGAGTGAGTACAGTGACAAAAAAGCCCAGGATGAAAGAGAAGTATGAGACAAGTGTTGTCCCTGCGCTCATGAAGAGAAATGGTTACACTAATGGGATGCAGGTTCCAAAACTCGATAAGATTGTCCTCAATATGGGTGTTGGAGCTGCAACGAGCGATTCTAAGTTAATTGATGAAGCTGTAATGTGCCTGAGAGAAATTTCCGGACAAAAACCGGTTATTACCCGTGCAAAGAAAGCTATCTCCAATTTCAAACTTAGGGAGAACATGCCTATTGGTTGTAAGGTTACCCTTCGAGGAGAGCGGATGTGGGAATTCTTCGATAGATTGGTTGCTATAACCATTCCCCGTATTCGGGACTTCAGAGGTTTATTACGTAAATCATTTGATGGTTTTGGTAATTATACTCTGGGTATCAAAGAGCAGATCGTGTTCATGGAAATAGATCGTGACAAGATATCAAAGATCTCCGGTATGGACATTTGTATCTGTACAACAGCCAAATCCGATGAAGAAGGTCTTGCATTACTTGAAGAATTAGGTATGCCTTTCCGGAAATAAACCTTAGGGAGATTGATGTGGCACGTAAAGCATTAATAGAAAAAAGCAGAAGTAAACCAAAGTTTTCAACCCGAAGCTATACTAGATGTAAACGGTGCGGAAGACCACGGGCTTTTATCCGTGACTTCGGACTGTGCAGAATCTGTTTTCGTGAAATGGCACTCCGGGGTGAAATTCCAGGTGTCGTAAAAGCCAGTTGGTAAATTGGTAATAGAGAAAGGGTCGAACGGATGTTGACAGATCAAGTAGCGGATATGTTCAACCGGATACGCAATGCAATTCAGGCTAAAAAACGTACAGTAAATGTACCAGCCTCAAATTTCAAAAAAGAGATCACTCGTATCCTCTTTGAAAACCATATGATCAGCAAATACGCATTTGTTGATGATGACAAGCAGGGTGTTATTAAAATTCTGCTTAAATATGGTGAAGATCAGCGCAATGCTATCCAGGGTATAAAAAGAGTCAGTACACCGGGAAGAAAGCAGTATGTTGGAGCTAAGGATGTTCCCAGAGTCCTTAACGGTATGGGAATAGCCATCGTTTCCACTTCTAAAGGTGTGATGACCGATAAAGATTGTCGTAAGCTCAATGTTGGTGGAGAAGTGATCGGCCTGGTGTGGTAACACTAACGCAGGACCGGGATAAATAATAAAGGAGTTATATTTTGTCACGCATAGGAAAAGTACCGGTCAATATCCCAAGCGGAGTGCAAGTCTCCGTTAATGGGCAGAAGATTGAGGTAAAAGGAAGCAAGGGTACCCTTGCACGTGAAGTTCCAGAAGATCTTAAGGTTGAAATAAAGGGCAATGAAGTTCATGTTTCACCTGCCATGGAGACAGAAAATGTAAAGGCTCTCTGGGGTCTCTACAAAGTCCTTATTGAGAATATGGTTATTGGTGTTTCTAAAGGTTACAAAAAAGAACTCGAGATCATTGGTGTCGGTTATAAAGCCGAGATGAAGGGTAAAGATCTCAATATTTCAGCCGGTTTCTCAAGTCCAAAATTTTTCAAAGCACCTGCTGGAGTGACTTTCACCGTCGAGGCTGGTACCAAAATATCAATTGAAGGTATCGACAAGCAGGTTGTAGGTCAGGCTGCTGCTGATATCAGACGCATCCGTCCACCGGAACCTTATAAAGGTAAAGGTATTCGGTATGCCGGTGAACAGATCAGAAGAAAAGCTGGAAAAACAGCAGGTAAATAAGTAAATTCCTGGAGCGAAATAGATGAATAACTCAAAGCGAAGAGCTGTTGAACGCCAACGGAGAGCTTTCCGGGTGCGTAAAGAGATATCGGGGACTCCGGAAAGACCCCGCTTATGTATACGTAGAAGTCTTAATCATATCTATGCGCAGATCGTTGATGATATCAATGGTTTGACCCTTGTTCAGGTCGGCAGCAGAGGTAAGGATTTCGAGCAGAAAATTGCCGGTAAAGAAGTGACAAAAACTGATATTTCAAAAATGGTTGGTGAGTTACTGGCTGAGCAGGCAAAAGAAAAGGGTGTCACTAAGGTTGTTTTTGACAGAAAAGGATATCTTTTCCATGGCCGTGTAAAGGCCCTGGCTGAGGCGGCCCGAGGTAAAGGGTTGGTCTTCTAAGAGTATTGGAAAGGGGATTATTAGTTTGAATACTGAAGAAATTATTACAACGAGTGGCGAATCCCAATTGACCGATCGACTTGTTGCAGTCAGTCGCTGTGCTAAAGTCGTAAAGGGTGGTAGAAGATTTGGTTTCAATGCTCTGGTAACAGTTGGCGATGGAAATGGAAGAATCGGCATTGGCATGGGTAAAGCCAACGATGTAACTGAAGCAATCCGTAAAGCCGTCGAAAACGCAAAAAAGAATGTTGTTAATGTGAGTATCGTTGATGGAACTATTCCTCACGAGATTATCGGCCATTTTGGTGCAGGGAAGATCATTCTTAAACCTGCTGCTCCTGGAACTGGTGTTATCGCTGGTGGTCCTGCAAGAGCTGTTCTTGAATTAGCCGGCATTCGCAATATTCTGACAAAATGTCTGGGTACAACTAACGCTCACAATGTTGTTAAAGCGACACTTGATGGACTTAGCAGACTTAAAACAAAAGATCAGATCAATGCGCTGCGTCAGATTCCTGTAAAAGCCGGTGCATAAAGGGAAAGGTTTGGAGATGGCTAAGAAGCTTAAGGTTACACAAGTTAGAAGCACGATCGGGACACTTCAAGATCAGAAAAGAACAATTCGTGCGCTTGGTCTTGGTAAAATTAATAGTGAGATTATTCATAATGATACAGCTGCTATCCGTGGCATGATTAACAATGTGAAGCATCTGGTTAAAGTTGTAGAAGTTGATGGAGAATAACATGTTGAAACTTAACGAGCTTAGACCAGCGGCCGGTGCTACGAAAAACAGAAAGCGTATTGGTCGCGGTACTGGTAGTGGACAGGGATGTACTGCGGGTAAGGGAAATAATGGAGACCATGCAAGAAGTGGTTCTTTCCAGAAATTTTATTTTGAAGGTGGACAGACTCCACTGACCCGTCGTATTCCTAAAAGAGGGTTTATCAATCCTTCTAAAATCGAATATCAGACTGTCAATGTTGGAAGTCTTGAAACTCTCAATAGTGACAACCCTGAAATTACAATCGAAATGCTCTACGAAAATGGTTTGATTCATGTAGTTGACAGACCTGTGAAGATCCTTGGCAACGGTGAATTAACAAAAGCCATCTCAATCAAGGCTCACTCATTTTCAAAGTCTGCAAAAGAAAAAATCGAAAAAGCTAAAGGGAAAGCAGAGGTACTTGGCCGTGCTTGATACGATCAAGAATATTTTCAGAATACCAGAGCTTAAGAAGCGAATTTTTTTCACGCTGCTGGTAGTTTTTATTTACCGGCTGGGCGGGCATGTACCCACTCCAGGTATAGACCCGAAGGTGTTGAGTGAATTCTTCAATCAATCTCAGAACTCCCTGTTTGGACTTCTGGATATGTTTGTCGGTGGTGCTTTTAAAAGAGTTACCGTTTTTGCTCTTGGTATAATGCCTTATATTAGCGCATCCATCATTATTCAGTTAATGGGAACTGTATTCCCGTACTTTCACAAACTACAGCGTGAAGGTGGAGAGGGAAGGAAAAAGATCACTCAGTACACCCGTTATGGTACAGTGGTTCTTTCCATCATACAGTCAATTGGTATCGCAATATTCTTGCAGAGTATCACATCTCCTTCTACAGGTATTCATGCTGTGCAACCGGGGCTGATGGGTATCAAATTCATGTTACTTACCATCATTGCTTTAACCACAGGTACACTTTTTATCATGTGGTTGGGTGAGCAGATTACCAACAAGGGATTGGGTAATGGAATTTCGTTAATAATTTTCATCGGTATAGTGGCACGTTTACCGGATTCTGTCATTGCTGAAGTTCAGCAACTGATTGCAGGAACAAGGCACATTTTCATCGAATTGCTTATTCTGGTTGTTATTATCGGTATGACTGCTTTTATAGTGATGATGACACAGGCGATGAGAAGAATTCCGATTCAGACACCGAAAAAGGTTGTCGGATCAAAGATGTATGCCGGACAAAATACAATTCTGCCGTTAAGAATTAATATGGCTGGTGTTATTCCGATCATTTTTGCATCTTCGATTATGACATTTCCCGGTATGATTAAGAGCTTCTTTCCGGAATCACCGGTAATGGAAGATATTTTCAGATGGTTTGCACCTGGTGGCGTTTTATATTCACTATTTTTCGCAATATTAATTATTTTCTTTACTTATTTTTACACAGCCATTATTTTTAACCCGCTCGATATTGCAGATAACCTGAAACGTTCAGGTGGTTTTATACCTGGAATCAGGCCTGGAAAGAAAACGGCTGAATTTTTAGATAATGTATTATCACGTATTACACTTCCTGGTTCTGTATTTTTAGCATTTATATCAATTGCTCCGTTTCTTTTGATGGGAGCGATGAAGATTAATTTCTATTTTGGTGGAACAAGCGTTCTGATTGTGGTCGGTGTTGCTCTTGATACTATTCAGCAGCTTGAATCCCATCTCCAGATGCGAAATTACGAAGGATTTCTTAAGAAAGGAAGACTTAGAGGCAGGAGATAGACTCTTCTGAATTTAAGAGAATTATTATGGCAAAACATGATTCGATACAAGTCGAAGGAACTGTAACGGAGACTTTGCCGAACGCTTCATTCAAAGTAATGCTTGATAATAAACATGAGATACTTGCTCATATATCAGGGAAAATGAGAATGAATTATATTCGAATCCTTCCGGGTGATAAGGTACTTATTGAGCTTTCACCCTATGATTTGACACGTGGAAGAATCGTTTATAGATACAAGTAAAGGGGTAAATCTTGAAAGTTCGTGCATCGGTAAAAAGAATGTGCAATAGCTGCAAAGTTATCAAGAGAAAAGGTATTGTCAGGGTAATTTGCGCTAAGAGTCCAAAGCACAAGCAGCGCCAGGGCTGAAAACTGGTTGAAATTAACAGAATTTGAAAAAACAGAATATTGATCGATAAGGGGGTCCGAACGTGGCTCGTGTAGCTGGAGTAGATATTCCAAACAATAAGCGCAGTCTGATTAGCTTGACTTATATTTTCGGAATCGGGCTGACATCTTCAAAAAACATTCTTGCGAAAGCAGGAGTCGACGAAAACAAAAGAGTCAAAGATCTCTCTGAGGATGAGCTCGACAAAATCCGTCGTATTATTGACAGTGAGTATCAGACTGAGGGTAATCTTCGTGCAAATATTCGCATGAACATCAAAAGATTAATGGATATTGGCTGTTATAGAGGTCTGCGTCATCGTCGTGGTTTACCGGCAAACGGACAGCGTACACGTACAAACGCCAGAACAAGAAAAGGACCGCGTAAGACTATTGCCAATAAGAAAAAGGCAACTAAATAGTTTTTGAAAAAATTTTGACGAGAGGTTTTCTGAGATGAATAAAGAGAGTGCATCAAGCACCGCTAAGAAAGTAAAGAAAAAGGCATCTGCTGAAGGTGTTGCTCATATCCGGGCTACTTTCAATAACACCATCATCAATGTCACCGATTCCAGAGGCAATGTAGTTGCCTGGAATACTCCGGGAAAATCCGGTTTTAAAGGTTCAAAGAAAAGCACTCCTTTTGCAGCAGGTATCGCTGCTGAGGTTGTCGGTAAGGCTGCATTTGATGCAGGAGTAAGAAAAGTTGAAGTTCATCTCCGGGGTGCTGGTAATGGTCGTGAAAGTGCAATTCGTGCTCTTGCTGCTGCAGGAATCAGAATTGTTGCTATTAAAGACTTTACTGCGGTTCCACACAATGGCTGTCGGCCACCGAAACGCAGACGTGTATAATTCCAGTAATAACAGATAATTGAACATCTAAGCTTTTTAGATAGAATTTCATTGATAAGAAGATCGAGGAGATAAGAACATGGCAGTATACCATGGCCCGCGGTGTAGACAATGCCGCAGGGAAGGCACAAAGTTGATGCTAAAGGGAGATCGATGCAAATCGGAAAACTGTGCAGTTGAGCGCAGACCATTTCCTCCTGGTATGAGGGTTTCCAAGAGAAGACGTGCTGCAACTGAATATAACATGCAATTAAGAGAAAAGCAGAAGATAAGAAGAATCTACGGGGTTCTTGAAAATCAGTTTGCTCTCTATTTTGCTGCTGCAGCTAAATCAACCGGCGTTACCGGTGAAAGATTGCTTCAGCTTCTGGAAATGCGTCTTGATAATATTATTTACCGTCTTGGTTTTGCTCCATCACGGTCAAGTGCACGCCAATTGGTTTTACACAATCATTTCTCTGTTAATGGTAAAAAGGTAAATATTCCTTCTTATCAGTTAAAAGCTGGCGATGTTATTCAGGTAAAAGAGAAGAGTAAAAACCTGGAATTAATCCACAGTTCGTTGAAAGCTTTAAGAGATGTGCCTGAGTATGTAAGCATTGATAAAGTTAAGCTTGAAGGTACTGTCATTCGTGTACCAGAAAGAAGCGTAATACCAGTTAATGTCCAGGAACAGCTCGTAGTCGAACTCTACTCCAGATAAAAGGGAGATTTGAAAAGCGATGAAATGGAAAAGCTTGATGATGCCAAAGGGCATCCAGATCGAGAATCCAGAGAACATCCCCAATTATGCTAAAGTCACCGTTGAACCATTGGAACGGGGATGGGGTCACACAATAGGAAATTCTCTGAGACGGATACTGCTTTCTTCACTACAGGGTGCAGCAGTAACCTCTGTTCGTATCGATGGTGCAATGCATGAATATTCTACCATTGAAGGTGTAGTTGAAGATATTACCGATGTAATCCTTAATATTAAACAGTTGCGCCTCAAACTTGTTGCTGATCATGATACTACACTTCGTCTTGAAGTTAGTGGAGAAGGTGAAGTTAAGGCGGCTGATATTGAAAAAAATCCTGACGTCATCATTCTCAATCCTGAACTGCATATCGCTACGATCAATAAAGATGCAAAACTCAAAATCGAAATGAAAGTTTCTGACGGAAGAGGGTATGTTCCGGCAGAAATGAACAGAAGAGAAGATGACCCGATTGGAACTATTCCAATCGACGCCATTTTCTCTCCTGTAACACGTGTTAATTATATTGTTGAGAACACACGTGTCGGTCAGAGAACTGATCTCGATAAGATTATTTTTGATATCTGGACAGACGGCAGTTTAACTGTTGAAGATGCTGTCGGGTATGCTGCAAAACTGTTGTACGATCACCTCGAGGTTTTTATCAATATCGAAGGTGAATTTGAACCGGTTCAGGAAGTTGTCCACGACGAAAAAACTGAAAAACTCAGACAACTGCTTAAAATGAGGGTTGATGAACTTGAGTTGTCAGTCAGATCCAATAATTGTTTACGGGCGGCTAACATTCATACTCTTGCAGATCTTGTACGGAATCAGGAATCAGACATGCTCAAATACAAGAATTTCGGTAGAAAATCTTTGATTGAGCTCAATCAGGTTCTCTCAAATCTGGGTCTTACATTTGGTATGGATGTTGACAAAATAATGGGTACTTCACAGGAAAGTGCCTGATTTAAGTCATAATTCTCACATTTAGGGAATTATTTTTAATGAAATAAGTTTTAAAGAGAAGGTACAAAAGATGCGCCATCTGGTTTCAGGACGGAAATTAAACAGAACTGCCAGCCACAGACGTGCAATGTTTTCCAATATGGCTGTCTCGATTCTTGACAAAGAACGGGTGGTTACAACGCTGGCAAAGGCAAAAGAAGTTCGGAGTGTTGTTGAACGTTTGATTACATACGGGAAAAAGGGTGATCTTCATTCGATCAGACTTGCTGCTCGTAGAATCAATGACAAAACAGTTCTTAAAAAACTCTTCGACGATATTGCGCCAAGCTATAAAGATCGTGAAGGCGGTTACACAAGGATCATCAAAATTGATGATCGTAAAGGTGACAATGCACCGATGTCTATTATTGAGCTGGTTGGTCGCGGTAATGCTGACGCTGTAAGAAAGAGTAAGAAAAAAGCAAAAGCTAAACAACCGCAAAATGAAACATCTGTTAAAAGCGTAAGCTCTGAAGAATCTTCAGTTAAAACAGATGCTTCTTCTGATTCTGCTTCAGCTTAAAATCTGGCTAACTACAATTATCACCAGTTTATCTGGTGGTAATTTTTCGCTTTTCATCTCCAAAAAAGGACTCATGTATGGCAGTCAGCTATAAAGATCTCGGTTTCGTGAATACAAAAGAGATGTTTCGTAAGGCTTTCGAAGGCAAATATGCTATTCCAGCTTACAATTTCAACAACATGGAGCAGCTTCAGGCGATCATGACTGCTTGTGGTCAGTCAAAATCTCCGGTAATTCTCCAGGTTTCAAGTGGTGCTCGTAAATACGCAAATGCAACACTTCTGCGCTATATGGGACAGGGTGCTATTCAGATGGCTAAAGACATGGGGTACAATTTCCCCGTTGCTTTACATCTGGATCATGGTGACACATACGAACTCTGTGTCTCCTGTATCGAAAGCGGATTCTCATCGGTTATGATCGATGGTTCACACCACTCTTATGAAAAAAATGTTGAACTGACTTCCAAAGTCGTTGAATATGCTCACAAATATGATGTCACCGTTGAAGGTGAACTTGGTGTTCTTTCCGGAATTGAAGACGATGTAGTTGCTGCTAAATCAATCTACACACAGCCTGAACAGGTTGAGGACTTCGTTAAGAAAACAGGTGTTGATTCTTTGGCTATCTCTATCGGTACTTCTCATGGTGCTTACAAATTCAAACCAGAACAATGCACAAAGAATGAAAAGGGTGTTCTTGTTCCGCCACCATTGAGATTCGATATTCTTGAAGAGATCGAGAAGAATATTCCCGGTTTCCCGATTGTTCTTCATGGTGCAAGCTCTGTTCTTCCTGAATATGTTGAAATGATCAACAATTTTGGTGGAAAAATGAAAGCTGCTGTTGGTATTCCAGCTGAGGAGCTTCGTAAAGCTGCACGGTCTGCAGTATGCAAAATCAACATTGATTCTGATGGTCGTCTTGTTATGACTGCAATGATCAGAAAAGTTTTCACCGAGAAACCCGATGAATTTGATCCAAGAAAGTACCTTGGTCCGGCCCGTGATGAACTTGTTAAGATGATCATTGATAAGAATGAGAATGTTCTTGGTAGTGCTAACAGAGCATAATCAGATTCTTTAATATTTTAAAAATGGCCTGTTCATCCGGATGGGCCATTTTTATTTAATCTCTCTCCAAAATACCCTCTATTGTGACCTGTCGAATTTTAATTACCGGTATTACTTCGATTCATGGATGGCCTATCTTCAAACATTTTAAAAATAA
>Ga0180030_1211883_pt1 | contig 19350 bp, 18 predicted proteins | sample BioARNtimezero_2_FD_135995 | JGI IMG/M metagenome (GOLD analysis project Ga0180030, IMG submission 135995) | Anaerobic biogas reactor microbial communites from Seattle, Washington, USA - Biogas_R2-A RNA time zero (Metagenome Metatranscriptome) | ecosystem: Engineered > Bioreactor > Anaerobic >...
AAAACAGTTGCAAAAATGTCTATTTTATATTAAGATGAATCTTAAACCTATCAAGGACACTTAAGTTTTCCACAAATGTTAAAAAATTGTTGAAAAGATGTTCTGCGATGTCTAATATTCTCGCACAAATAAAGCCAAAGATAGCCGGCATCATTAGTGAAGACAGTTATAAAACGTGGATAGAGCCCATAGAGTTTGTAGAGTATGAGGATAACAAATGTGTTCTGATGGTACCAAACGCCTTTTTCAGGGATTGGGTTATTGAAAATTTTGAGGCTGTCTTGCTTGCCTTACTGAAGGATACAACAAAAGCCGAGACCAAGATTGAATATGTTTTAAAAAAAGAAAAAAGGGACGATGGAAAAAAAGGTGTTTTTGTTCGGCGCTCGGTGCCGTATAATCTTTTTAATCCAAAGTACACGTTTGAAAATTTCGTCGTCGGTTCGAGTAATCAGTTTGCAAATGCTGCTTGTCTTGCTGTGTCCACAAATCCAGGAAAGACGTATAACCCTCTGTTTATTTACAGTGGGGTTGGTCTTGGTAAAACACATCTTCTCAATGCGATAGGAAATTTTCTTCTTAAGCACGGGAGTGCAAACCCGGAAAAAATCTGTTATATAACAGCGGAACATTTCACAAACGAATTAATTAATGCATTGCGGTATGAAAAGATGGAGGATTTTAGAAACAGGTTCCGCAAAATGGATATTCTCTTAATAGATGATATTCAATTCATCGCAGGAAAAGAAAGAACACAAGCGGAATTTTTTCATACTTTTAACACATTGTATGACAACATGAAACAAATTGTGGTAACAAGCGATAAGTTTCCTGCTGATATTGAAAATTTTGAGGAGCGGTTGAGATCGAGATTCGAATGGGGTCTTATAGCCGATATTCAATCTCCCGACATAGAAACAAAAGTGGCCATACTAAATAAAAAAGCTGAAAATGATAATGTAAATTTGCCTCTTGATGTGGCCTTTTTTATTGCCTCGAACACCGAAAATAATATTCGGTCTCTCGAGGGAGCATTAATACGAATAGGTGCATTTGCTTCTCTTAATAATAGTCCGGTGACGATAGATTTGGTAAAAGAGGTTCTTGGTCATATTATTAAGCAAAAAAAGAAAGAAATTACTATAGATATAATTATTAAAGAGGTAGCAAGCTATTTTTCTATTAAGCCTTCCGAAATTAAATCTGCTCGGAGAATAAGATCAATTATGCAGCCTCGTCAAATAGCAATTTATCTTTCTCGGAAATTAACAGGTCATTCGTTAGTGAGCATAGGTGATAAATTTGGCGGCAAGGATCATACAACCGTGATTCATTCAATAAAAAAGATAGAAGAGGAGATGAAAATTAAGAAGGAGTTTAAAAGTGTTGTGGAAAAGATAGAATCAAGGATAAAATCCACATGACTTCACACCTTTCCACATCGTTTTATACCATCAAAAATACGATTAAACATTATCATTTCAGAGAGATACTATTTTTTCAACATATTAACAGCCCTTATTACGGTTAAGAGAGGTATTTATATGAATATTAGTATAGATAAAAGCTCCATTCTGGGACCAATCTCAAAATTGGTAGGTATTACAGAAAAACGTTCTCTAATGCCTATTTTATCTAATATTCTGATAGAATTTGGTACAACACATACAACAATCTATTCCACTGATCTTGAACTGAGCGCTATTGGTTATATTGAATACAGTACTCCTGAAAATAAGAAAATAGTGGTTCATGGAAAAAAATTTCTAGAAATTCTCCGAGAAATGGATAACGATGAGATTATGCTCCAGATTGATGAAAATCTTTTAACGATAAAACAGAAGCAGACAAAAATTGTTTTGAGTTTACAAGATCCGGATGAATTTCCAGAGGTTAAAAAAATAAACGTTGATGAAGAATTTGTTGTTGATGGGACAGCTCTTCTGGAAATGATAGATAAGGTGAGTTTTGCGGTATCACTGGATGAAACTCGATATATTTTAACTGGGATGCACATGCGAGGTAAGGATGGAAGCATTACAGTGGTAGGAACCGATGGCTATAGAATGGCCCTTTATGAAAAGGTACTTGATGGGGTTGGAAACTTTAAGGGAATTACAATACCGAAGAGATCGCTGTCGGAAATAGAGAGGGTTATTGATGAAGGCGAGAAGGTTACACTGAGCATAGATGAAAAGCATGTCCAAATCAGTACAAAAAATATTGTGGTTGTGTCGAGGGTAATAGAAGGGAGTTTTCCTGACTTTGAAAACGTTATTCCTGCAGGAAATGATAATGTTATTCATTTTGAAAAAGAGTTATTTTTTAAAGGTTTAAAAAAAGTATCGTCAATAATTGGAAGATCAGAACCGGTAAAAATAACCCTTTCTCAGGGAAAAATGGAGATTGAAGCAGAGTCCGATATTGGTCGGGCAAAAGAGGTTATGTTGGTTGATTATGGAGGAGAAGAAATAAGTATGAATTTTAATGTTCGCTTTGTAATGGATGTAATTTCCCACATTAACGGGGGGGCGGTTATAATGAGTGCGCCTTCCACATATGGAGCTGTCTTGTTTAGAGAGGAAGAAGGGGACAGCTATAAAAATATAGTTATGCCGATCAGGGTTTAAAATGAGAGAGTACGGAGCAGAAAGTATAAAAATATTAGGTGGTCTCGATGCGGTCAGAAAAGTACCGTCTATGTACATAGGGAGTACGGGACCCGAAGGATTGCACCATCTTGTTTATGAGCTGGTGGACAATAGCATAGATGAAGCCCTCGAGGGCTACTGTAGTCGTATTGTGATAACAATACACAGGGATAACAGTATAACGTGTGAGGATAATGGAAGAGGTATACCGGTTGAATTACACAAGGAAGAAAATATACCAGCCTTGGAGGTAGTGCTCACAAAGCTGCATGCAGGTGGAAAATTTGATAAAGATTCCTATATGTATTCAGCAGGGCTCCACGGTGTAGGTCTGTCTGTAGTAAATGCCCTTTCGGAGTATCTGGAAGTGGAGGTCAGAAGGGAGGGAAAGGTATATTTTCAACGATATGAGGCCGGTAATAAAATTAACGAGTTAAAGGTTATAGGTGATACTGATAAAAAAGGAACAAAAATTTTATTCAGGCCCGACGAGAATATTTTTGAATCCGTAGAATTCAGCTATGAAACGATTGCCCATAGAATGAGGGAAATATCCTTTCTTAATAATGGGATACATATTACCGTAATAGATGAGAAGAAAGGCAGGAGACACGATTTTAAACACGAGGGTGGTATTAGGGCCTTTGTTAAATATTTAAATACAAACAAGACAGTACTTTTTGAAGAGCCCGTCTATGTTGTGAGTACAAAACAGCCGCTCGACTATATAGAAACAGCAATTCAGTATAATGACGGGTATAACGAAAATATATATAGTTTTGTCAATAATGTGAATACCCAGGAAGGCGGTACACATGTGGCGGGCTTCCGGAGTGCATTAACAAGAAGCATCAATAATTTTATTACGGTAAATCTTTCACAAAAAATAAAGGAGAATATTTCCGGCGATGACCTGAGGGAAGGATTGGTTGTTGTAGTAAGTATAAAAATTCAGAACCCTCAGTTTGAGGGTCAAACAAAGACAAAACTGGGAAATAGTGAAATAAAAGGTCTCGTTGAATCTGTTCTTAATGAGAAGCTTACGGAATATTTTGAGCTTAATCCGGATATAGCAAAAATTATTATTAATAAAGCGTTAGAAGCAAAGAAAGCAAGGGAAGCAGCTAAAAAAGCAAAAGAATTGGTAAAAACCAAAAGTCTTCTGGAGAGTGGAGTCTTACCTGGGAAGTTGGCTGATTGTCAAGAGAGCGACCCGTCAGCGTGTGAAATTTATATTGTAGAGGGGGATTCTGCCGGGGGTTCTGCAAAACAGGGGAGAAATAGAAAAATTCAGGCAATCCTGCCACTGAAGGGTAAAATATTAAATGTGGAAAAATCCAGGCAAGAAAAGGTGTTGACTAATCAGGAGATAAAATCTCTGTATCTGGCTCTTGGCATTAATTCGGACAATATTGAGCGACTTCGGTATCACAAGGTAATAATTATGACGGATGCGGATGTTGATGGTTCACATATCAGGACACTCCTGCTAACATTGTTCTACCGAAAAATGCCGGAACTTATAACAAATGGGTATCTCTATATTGCCCAGCCGCCACTTTATAAAATAAAGCATGGCCAGAAAGAGATTTATGCAAAGGATGAAGATGAATTTGACCGTTTAATTATACAGCGCAGCATGGAGAAAATTACATGTTATGTAGGGTCTGGTTTAGTAGATCCCGACAAATTAAAAAATAGTGTTGAAATAATCAAAAGCATGGAGCGTTTTTTTCGAGAGATGGAGGCAGCAGGGGTTACAAAACAGCTTATGCTGGGCCTGCTTGAAAGTGATATATACAGGAGAGAGGATTTTGAGACAGAGGAGAGACTGGAAAAATTAAAAGGCAGGCTTGAAGGACGAGGATATAAAATATATGTAGTAAAAGACAGGGAATATAATCTCCTGTCGCTTCAGGTAAGTGATGATACAAAACCGGAACAGCCGCCCGTTACAATAGACTACGAATTGTGTTGCCGGGCAGACTATAAAAAATATTATACTGCTTATAGACAGGTACGGATATTCTATGAGCAGCCTTTAAAAATTACCGATGGAAACAGGGAAGAGTATCTTGCTAATCCAGAAGAGCTTTTACAATATATGAGCAATAAAGGAAAAGAAGGAATAACCATACAGAGATATAAGGGTTTGGGAGAGATGAACCCTGAACAACTCTGGGCTACAACGATGGATCCGGACAGGCGGACTATTATAAAGGTGTCGATTGAGGACGCTGTCGAAGCCGATCAAGTATTTACGGTTCTCATGGGTAATAATATTGAAACAAGACGAATATTTATTGAGGAAAATGCCCTGAGTGTAAAAAATCTAGATATATGATTCTTATAGGAATAACAGGGATCTTGGGCAGCGGTAAAACTACCGTATCAAATATCCTTTCAAAAGAAGGCTTCCCGGTAATAGATCTCGATAGACTGGGAAAAGAAATTACCGATCATATAGAAACAATTAACGAGATAAAAGAGATTTTTGGCGGGGAATATGTAACGGATAACAAGGTTGATGTGGAAAAATTGCGGAATATAGCATTTCAAAATATAGATACAAGAAAAAAACTTGAAAGTATAATCCACCCGAAGGCACGGGCTGAATTATGGAAGAGAATTGAGGAGTTTAAAAAGAGAGGTATGAAAACGGTTATTGTGGATGCACCCCTCCTGTTTGAAACAGGCTTGTATAAAAGGCTTGATAAGGTGGTAGTGGTGTCTGCAACCATGGATATTATCAAAAAGAGATTAAGAATGCGCGGTATGGAGGAAGAAGATGCAGACCGAAGGTTGCCGCACCAGATACCATTGAAAGAAAAGGAAAAAATGGCAGATTGGGTTATCTGCAATAATGGTACAGAGACAGAACTTAAGAAGGAAATGATAATTCTCTTAACAAAGATAAAAGAATGGGAGGTAAGGGGGTAATGCACCTAAAGGATCTGAAAAGAAAAAGAATAGGTGAGTTGACACAAATTGCAAAGGAGTTGAATGTAGAAAATGCAGCCGGATTGAGAAAACAGGAATTGATCTTTTCTATCCTGCAGGCGCTGGTAGATAAAAATGAGTCAGTTTATGGCGAAGGTATTTTGGAGATTCTTTCCGAAGGGTTTGGTTTTTTACGGTCAACGGACTCCAATTATCTGCCCGGGCCGGATGATATATATATCTCGCCCTCCCAGATAAAGAGATTCGGCCTAAAAACGGGGGATACCATCTCCGGCCAGATAAGACCCCCAAAGGACAACGAGAAATATTTTGCCCTTTTGAAGGTCGAAACAATCAATTATGATGATCCAACCGTCGCCAAGGATAAAATTATATTTGATAATTTGACGCCGATCTATCCGAATGAGAGAATCCAACTGGAAACAACCCAGGATAGCATGTCGACAAGGGTTATGGATCTCTTTACTCCTATAGGGAAAGGACAGAGGGGTTTGATTGTGGCACCTCCGAGGACCGGTAAAACAATGCTGCTTCAATCCATCGCCAACAGCATTACAACGAACCACAAAGAGGTACAATTAATCGTTCTATTAATTGATGAAAGGCCGGAAGAGGTAACAGATATGATGCGCTCAGTAAACGGGGAGGTTATAAGTTCAACATTTGACGAGCCGGCAACCCGACATGTCCAGGTGGCGGAAATAGTGATAGAGAAGGCAAAGAGACTGGTAGAACATAAGAGAGATGTGGTGATCCTTCTTGACAGTATCACGAGACTGGCGAGGGCCTATAATACGGTAGTACCTTCGAGTGGTAAAATTTTGTCCGGCGGGATAGACGCCTCTGCCATGCAGAAACCGAGAAGGTTTTTTGGTGCAGCAAAAAATATTGAAGAAGGCGGCAGCCTCACAATTGTGGCAACCGCCCTTATAGACACAGGCAGCAGGATGGATGAAGTTATTTTTGAAGAGTTTAAAGGAACGGGGAATATGGAAATATACCTTGACAGGAAGCTTGCGGAAAAACGGGTATTTCCCGCGATCGACATTAACAAGTCAGGGACAAGAAAAGAGGAGTTGCTCCTTGACAACGGAGATCTATCAAGGATATGGTTGCTTCGCAAGGTACTACAGCCCATGAACCCTGTAGAATCTATGGAATTCCTGCTTGAGAAACTGGCGGACACGGAATCGAACAAAGATTTTCTATATTCTATGAGCAGAGGAGGCTAGAATGAAAAAAGGCATACACCCGGAGTTAAAGAAGGCAATGGTTAAGTGTGCGTGTGGGCATACATTTGAGACCCTGTCTGTAAAAGAAAAGATCAGTGTAGAAATCTGTGCAAAATGTCACCCGATTTTTACTGGAAAAGAAAAACGGCTTGATTCTGCGGGACAGGTCGAAAAATTCGAAAAAAGGTATGGCAAAAAGAATAAGTAATGTTTGAACGGCTCGCAGAGATAGAAAGAAAATATGAAGAGATAGAAAAAAGCATGGCGGGGCCGGACGCCGATATGGACCTCTATAAGAAACTCGGCAAAGAACGCATGGAACTGAAAGAACTCGTCGATCTCTTCAGGGAGTGGAAAAAAAAGAAGGAAGAGGCCGCAAAGGCATTGGAAATGGTGCATTCGGAGCCTGACGAGGAAATGAAGCTTCTTGCCAAGGAAGAGGCCCTCCTGCTGGAAAAGGACCAGGAGAGAATAGAAGCACAACTTCGGGAACTGCTTCTCAGCAAGCAAGAGAAACAGGCCAGAAGCATGTTTCTCGAGATACGAGCAGGGACAGGCGGGGAAGAAGCAGCCCTCTTTGCCCGAGACCTCTTGACCATGTATATGAAGTATGCGGAACGGAAGCGCTGGAAAACAGAATTTATGAATATAAGCCCTTCCGATCTCGGAGGGATAAAAGAGGTCATTGTAGTCATCGAATCAAAGGATGCATACCCCAGGTTGAAGTACGAAAGCGGTGTACACAGAGTGCAGAGGGTTCCGGTGACCGAAGCCCAGGGAAGGATTCACACATCAGCAGTTACCGTGGCCGTTCTTCCTGAGCCTGAAGAAGTTGCGCTCCGCATCAACCCGGAGGACTTGAGAATAGATGTATTCAGGTCGAGCGGTCCCGGGGGCCAGCATGTGAATACCACCGACTCTGCCGTAAGAATTACCCACATTCCAACAGGCCTTGTTGTGACATGTCAGGACGAGAAATCACAACACAAGAACAAGGCGAAGGCAATCAGGGTTTTGAGGGCACGGCTCCAGGAAAGAATTGAAAGCGAGCAGGAGCAGGAGATGTCCGATGAAAGGAAAAAACAGGTGGGAACAGGCGACAGAAGTGAACGAATAAGGACCTACAACTTTCCCCAGGGAAGGGTCAGCGAGCACAGGATAAACTTAACTTTGTACAAATTGCAGGAAGTCTTGAACGGAGATCTGGATGACATTGTCTCCCCCCTCATCGCCCACTTTCAGTCAGAGGCCTTGAAAAGAGGTTAACCTTTTTGAAAATTCGAGACATCGTAACAAAGCAAGGGGACATTGACGGGCTGGACACGGTTAATATTCTGGCCTTTGTTCTCGCGATTCGGCAAGAAGAAATTTTGATGAGCCTCGATAGAAGCCTCGACGAAGAAACGGCCTGCCGGGTGTCAACACTTCTGAAAGAAAGAAGCCAAGGCAAACCCCTGGCATATATTACCGGGAATAAAGAGTTTTTTTCAGAACCATTTTTTGTTGATGAGCGGGTACTCATCCCGAGACCGGATACAGAGACACTCGTAGAGTGTGCTCTTGAGATATTAAACAAAAAGCCGGACGCGGAGCGCATTCTGGACATGGGGTCCGGTTCCGGAGCGATCGGCCTGATTATAGCAAAAAAGGCAGGAAGGCGCGTAGCTTGTGTGGATATCTCTCTGAAAGCACTCGGCGTGGCAAGGAAGAACAGCAGGGATCTCGGCGTGCCGGATAGGGTTGATTTCCTGTGCTCGGATCTCTTTGGGGGCATAAAGACAGAAAAAAAGTTTGACATGATTGTTGCGAATCTTCCGTACGTGGCACCGGGAGAATGGGACAGCCTTATGAGGGACGTAAGGGTTTATGAACCCAGAATAGCCCTTGACGGCGGTGCCGGCGGCGTGGAAATTTACCGTAGATTTATAGAGGAGATCCCTCATTATTTGAAAACCGACGGGTACGTGCTCTGTGAGATAGGCGGCGACGGCCGGGCGGAACAGGTGAGAGATATGCTTCGGGTGACAGGGCTTTCGGTTGTGACAAAGAAAGACCTGTCCGGCAACGAAAGGGTGCTTATAGGATCGTGGACAAGTTTGTTATAGAAGGCGGTGAGAGGCTCCAGGGGACAGTGCGGATCAGCGGATCGAAAAATGCCGTGCTTCCATTACTTGCGGCAACTCTCCTCAGGAAGGGCACCTATACCATAGGGAATGTTCCCCGCCTGAGGGACGTGAACACAATGATACGGCTCCTCGAACTGCTGGGGGTAAAGACGAAATGGGCAGAAGAAAACAGGCTCTCTATTGACACGAGGGATGCAGAGAATCATGTAGCGCCCTACGATGTTGTGAAAGAGATGCGAGCATCGGTCCTTGTCCTTGGGTCTCTTGTCGGGGCCCTGCGGAAGGCAACGGTGTCCTATCCGGGCGGCTGTGCGATCGGTGAGAGACCGATCAATCTTCACTTGAAAGGACTCTCTGCCCTTGGGTGTGACATCAACATACGAGAGGGCTATGTTGATGTGACCGCCAAAAGCTTGAAGGGCTCCCGCATTATTTTTGATACGATTACGGTAGGAGGAACGGAAAATATCCTTATGGCGGCTGTCAGGGCAAAAGGCGAGACAATTATTGAGAACGCCGCCCGGGAGCCGGAAGTAATAGACCTGGCGTGCATGCTCAAAAAAATGGGGGCAAAGATAGAGGGCGAGGGCACAGAGGTGATCAGAATACGGGGAGTTGATGACCTTGAACCGTGTGATTACGACGTCATCCCTGATCGTATTGAAGCGGGTACTTTTTTGGCAGCCTGTGGTATAACGAGAGGGAACATTATCGTGGAACGGTGTGTCCCCCGCCATATAAAAGCCATTATAGACAAGTTGAAAGAGGCAGGAATGGACATCGTTGAAGACGGTGACAGCCTGAAGGCCGCCATGACCAGAAAACGGCCTATTGCCGTGGATGTAAAGACCATCCCCTACCCTGGCTTTCCAACGGACATGCAGGCCCAGATCATGGCCCTTATGAGTATCTCCAAAGGTGTGAGCGCTGTGCAGGAAACCATATTCGAAAACAGAATGATGCATGCAGCCGAACTGAGGAGGATGGGGGCCGATATACGGGTAATCGGCCATGCCGCTATCGTAAAAGGCAAAGATATGCTTTCAGGCGCAAAGGTGATGGCGACCGATCTCAGGGCCAGTGCATCGCTCATTATTGCCGGGCTTGCGGCATACGGCACAACAGAGGTTTCTCGAATATACCACATAGACAGAGGCTACGAATCAATTGAAAAAAAGCTGAGAGGTCTTGGGGCCAAGATTGTCAGGAGGAAAGATGAAAGTATGGGACATTGAAAAGGATTATGATGAACTCCTGGCTTTCGTCATAGGGGGAAGGGAGAAGAAAAGGTCGAATATCAGGGCGGCAGTGGAAGAGATCAGAAGGCGTGTGTGTGGAGAAGGCGAAAAGGCCTTGGTGGAGTTTTCTGTGAAATGGGACGGATGGGCAAGACCCCTCCCTCTCAAGCTTACCCCGGAAGAGATAGAGGAAGGAGCAGGAAGGGTCGGCAAGAGAGATGTGGCCATCCTGAAAGGCATGATACGGAATGTGCGGGCATACCACAAAGGACAAAAAGGAAAAAAGCGAACGTACAAGCGAAACGGCCTTGTGGTGCGTGAGGAGTTTGTCCCCGTTGAAAAGGCGCTCGTGTATGTGCCCGGCGGAACCGCCCCCTATCCCTCGTCGCTTGTTATGGGAACCGTACCGGCACAACTGGCGGGTGTAAAAGAGATCATCGTTACAACGCCGGCACGAAACGGGGAGATAAATCCTTATATTCTTGCTGCTGCGGCACTTTTGGATATCAAGGATATTTACCGCCTCGGGGGTGCTCAGGCTATATATGCCTTTTCCTATGGCCTCGGGAGTGTGCCCAGGGTTGACATGATCGTGGGGCCTGGAAATGCATACGTGGAAGAGGCAAAAAGAGATGTGTACGGGCAGGTCGGTATTGATATGCTCGCAGGACCCACCGAGCTGGTTATCCTCTGCACGGACCCGTTTTCGCCAAAGGCCGTGGCATGGGATATGTTTTCTCAGGCGGAGCATGACGAGATGGCCTCGGTGGGCCTATTTTCAAACTCCAGGGAGCATATCTACGATGTGTTGAGATCCATAGAGAAGCATGCTGTTCTGAACAAGCGACAAGCCGTCGTTGAGAAGGCACTGAAGGAGAACGCGTTCCTTGTCTATTATCAGGATATCGACAAGGCTATCCGGGCCATCAACATGATTGCGCCCGAGCACATGGAATTGATCGGTGACGAGAAAGAGGAAGAGAAGATATGCTACCCCGGAATAATTTACGCTGGTCCCCATACCCCGGTGGCCATGGGTGATTATTACATCGGGACAAACCACATACTTCCCACCGGAGGGGCGGGCAGATTCACGGCAGGGCTTTCTGTCGATCGGTTTACCAAGCGAAAGGTGCTGGTAAAAACAGACAAACAGTTTTTGGACAAGTATGGCGAAAAGGCGGTACGGTTGTCGGAAGTCGAGGGTCTTTTTGCCCACGGGGAATCGATAAAGGCGAGAAAGGAGTTGGCGGATGAAGCTTAAGATCGGCCTCCCGAAAGGGAGCTTACAAGAAACCACATTTAAGTTATTCAAAAACGCGGGGTATAACATAAAACTCCTTGACCGGTCCTATGTTCCCACCATAGACGACCCGGAGCTTGAGGGACTTGTTATTAGGGCCCAAGAGATGGCGCGTTACGTGGCTGATGGCATATTGGACATGGGAATTACGGGTTATGACTGGGTTTTGGAGCAGGACGCAAAGGTCGTTGAGCTTGTAAGACTTAAGTACGGGAAGGTTGGATTCCGTGGTGTGAAATGGGTCGTGGCGGTTCCGGCTGATTCGCCAATAAAAACGATAGAGGACCTCAAAGGCAAAAAGATCGCCACAGAGCTTGTGGGTTTTACAAAAAGGTTTTTGAAGAAAAAAGGGATAGACGCGGCTGTAGAGTTTTCATGGGGAGCCACAGAGGTGAAACCGCCGCTTCTGGCCGACGCGATCATTGAGGTTACAGAAACAGGGGCGTCGCTCAAGGCCAACAATCTTCGCATCATTGATACCATTCTCGAATCAGAGACCGTTCTGATCGCCAACCGCGCTGCCTGGAAGGACGAGTGGAAGAAGCGAAAAATGGAGAATATGATCATTCTCCTGAAAGGCGCACTCCTTGCGGAGGAGAAGGTCGGACTCAAGATGAACGTGCCGAGAAACAGCCTGGACAAGGTAACAAAAATCCTCCCGTCTCTCCATACCCCAACGATCTCGAGCCTTTCGGATACCGAATGGGTAGCCATTGAGGTTATCATAGACGAGAAGGTTGTGAGGGATATTATACCAAACCTGAAACGAGCCGGTGCCCAGGGTATTGTTGAATATCCGCTGAACAAGGTGATACCGTGAAGGGGAATTCACCGATAATCTCGGGGCCGCAGACCGGATGGAGAAAAAATCGAAGCTTGCCGAGGGGGCGGACATGAAAAGAACCGGGAAGGTCGAAAGAAAAACCAACGAAACGAAGGTTATTGTGAGCTTGGCGGTTGATGGGGACGGCACCCATATTATTTCGACAGGCATCCCGTTTTTTGACCACATGCTTCACCTGTTTTCGAAACATGGTCTTTTCGATCTGCAAATAGAAGCACAAGGAGATATCGACGTAGATTATCACCACACCGTGGAGGACGTCGGGATTGCCATGGGAAGGGTGCTGAGAGAGGCTCTTGCGGGTTTTGAGGGCATAGAGCGGTATGGGCATGCCATAACCCCCATGGACGAGGCCCTGTGCGTGTTTGTCGTTGATATGAGCGGAAGACCGAATCTTGTGTGGAGAGGCGAAGCCGAGGGGAAAATCGGGGTGTTCGATGCAGAGGTGGTCCGCGAATTCTTTAAGGGATTTGTAAATGAGGCCGGATGTACCATCCACGTTAATATCCTCTACGGGGAGAATTTGCATCACAAAATAGAAGCGGTATTCAAGGCCTTTGGAAAGGCATTGCGCCAGGCGGTAACGGAGAACGAACGGATCAAAGGTGTCCTTTCAACCAAGGGAGTGCTCTGATCCGCCCGTGACGAGGGCGCGAGATGAGTGAATTCTTGAGACGAGAAAGGGGCCGATGATTGCGATCGTCGATTACGGTATGGGGAATCTCCGGAGCGTGATGAACGCCTTTGAGAGGTTGGGTGCGAATGTCGTCCTGACAAGGGACAAGGGCACGATAGAGAGGGCGGATGCGATTGTTCTCCCTGGCGTGGGTGCCTTTGGAAAGTGTATTGAAAACCTGAAAAAATTTGACCTCTTCGATCTAACCAGGGGCCTGATAAAAAATGATAAGCTTTACCTTGGAATTTGCCTGGGCATGCAGATTCTTTTTGATTCGAGCGAAGAGGCGCCCGGTGTCGCGGGAATGGGGTTTATCAGGGGCAGGGTACCGCGGTTCTCTGGCGGGGTAAAGATTCCCCACATGGGTTGGAATGCTATAGATATCGTGAAGCCTCACCCTATATTTAAAGACATAGAGAACGGATCACATTTTTATTTTGTCCACTCCTTTTACTGCGTGCCCGAGGAGGACGGGGTAACGGCCACAAGAACGACGTATGGAATGGAGTTCGCTTCATCCGTACAAAAAGGGAGCACATTCGCGTGTCAGTTCCATCCGGAGAAAAGTCAGAAAGTAGGCCTGAGGCTGCTCCGCAACTTCATTCGTCTGTCGAAAGGTGAGAGATAGGAGGTAACGCTCCAACGGGCCCGGGCAGCCCCGTTGATCGTTCAGCAAAAGCATTGAGTTTGTGCGGGACCGGCCTTATAATCAAAACAAACCAGGTAAGCAGGAGGCGGGGAGGAGGACCGAAGATGACGAAAGAGCAGGTCGTGAAATTGGCACGGGACAAAGAGGTGAAGTTTATCAAGCTGTGGTTCACTGACATCCTGGGCTTTGCAAAGAGTTTTTCCATTGTGGTTGATGAGTTGGAGGGTGCCCTCACAGAAGGGATGGGATTCGACGGCTCGTCCATCCAAGGGTTTGCGCGGATTGATGAAAGTGACATGCTTGCAAAGCCGGACCCCTCAACCTTTACGCTGCTTCCCTGGCGGCCAAAAGACAAGGCCGGGGTGGCGAAAATGTTTTGCGATATCTATGAGCCGGACGGAACACCCTATAAGGGCGATCCTCGATATGTGCTGAGGCGAAACCTGAAGATTGCAGAAGATCTCGGATTTACATTTTTTGTAGGCCCCGAATTGGAGTATTTTTACTTTAAATCCGACCAGGCCCCGGAGATGCTGGACAAGGGAGGATACTTTGATCTCACAACGCGGGATGAAGCGATGGATCTTCGAAGAGACTCGATTCTTCTGCTTGAAGAAATGGGGATCAAGGTCGAATACAGTCACCATGAGGTTGCACCGTCCCAGCATGAGATAGATCTGCGCTACGATGAGGCCCTCAGGATGGCTGACAGCACAATGACATACAGGATTGTAGTGAAGGAGATTGCACGTCAATACGGTGTCTATGCCACCTTTATGCCGAAGCCGGTATTCGGAGTGAACGGGAGCGGAATGCACGTGCACCAGTCGCTCTTCAAGGGCAAGCGAAACGCCTTTTATGACCCGGAGGACAGACATTTCCTCTCCGATACGGCAAAGTGGTACATTGCAGGGCTTTTGAAGCACGCGAAAGAGATTACGCTGATTACGAGCCAGTGGGTGAATTCTTACAAAAGACTAGTTCCCGGATACGAGGCACCTGTATATATCGCCTGGGCACGACGGAACAGATCGACCCTTGTCAGGGTTCCTTTGTACAAGCCGGGCAAAGAGAATGCGACGAGAGTGGAATACAGGAGTCCGGACCCGGCATGCAACCCATACCTTGCTTTCGCGGTTATGTTGAGGGCAGGGCTTGAGGGAATCAAAAACAGGTATCCGCTTCCCGAAGCCATTGAGGAGGATGTATATGAGATGACCCATGAGCGGCGACGGGAGCTGAACATCGGGGCCTTACCGGGAAGCCTGTACGAGGCGATCGAACAGGCTGAGAACAGCAGTCTTGTCCGGGACGCGCTGGGCGAGCATGTTTTTGAGAAATTGATTGAAAACAAGAAGATAGAATGGGATAAATTCAGGGCCCATGTTTCACAGTATGAAGTGGACACGTACTTACCCATACTTTAAGGGGCGCGTGAAGGGAACGGCACGGAGGAGGAGGCAATGCGGGTCTTGATCCGAGCACCCTCTGCCTTGAAAAAGCCGTGACCGCCCTTGTGATTGCCACGCGCTTTAAGAAAAGGAACCGAGCATGATTGTGAGAAACTTTAATGATCCTGAAGTATTGCAGACCACATACAGGGCCCATATGGGTGCTGTAGCGAGGATGGTGATGACGAGCCAGTTTCTCGAGAGCATGGAGTTCCTCGCATACGCCATGCTCCCCCCGGGCAATGTAATTGAGGAGCACGCCGACCCCGTGGAGGAGATATACCTGATTGTCAAAGGGGGTGGATTGATGAAGGTGGGCAACGAGGAGAGGGAGGTCAAGGAGTGGGATGCCGTGTGGATCCCTGTCGGTGAGCCGCACCGCCTTGAAAATACGACGGCCGACATGTCGGTAATTTTGGTTATCGCCGCATATCCTCGGCGGTAGGAGGAAAGAGCCGGACCGGGTCGGTGTTGTCCGTAACAAAATGCGATACATTGCGGATCTCCACATTCATTCAAAATACTCAAGGGCAACCAGCAAGGATATGTGTCCTGAAATTCTGTGGCAATGGGCACAACTCAAGGGCATCACGGTAGTAGGCGCAGGAGATTTCACCCACCCGGCCTGGTTCCGTGAGCTAAGAGAGAAAATCCAACCTGCGGGCAATGGATTATTCGAGCTGACCGGGGAATTTCAGTCAGGAGACCTCCCGGATTCGTGCAAGGGAGAGGTGTTTTTCGCCCTGTCCTCCGAGATAAGCTGTATCTACAAGAAGAACGGGCGGACGCGGAAGATACATTGCGTGGTGCTTGTTCCCGACTTCGCCCATGCAGCCAGGATCAGCATGGTTTTGGCAAGAATAGGGAATTTGAATGCAGACGGAAGACCCATTCTTGGTCTGGATGCAAAAGACCTGCTGCAGATCGTGGGGGATGCGTGCCCTGAGGCGATATTTGTTCCTGCCCACGTGTGGACGCCGCACTTTTCGGTTTTCGGGGCCGAATCAGGGTTTGACTCCCTGGAGGAGTGTTTTGAAGAGTTGACGCCTCATATCCATGCGATTGAAACCGGTCTTTCTTCGGACCCGTCCATGAACCGGCGCCTTTCGGCCCTCGACAGGCTAACGCTGATCTCGAACTCGGACGCCCACTCCCCCGGCAAACTGGGAAGAGAGGCGAACATCATCGAGAGCGAAATATCTTTCCGCGCTATAAAGGGCGCTATCGAGACAGGAGAGGGATTTCTGGGAACGATGGAATTTTTCCCGGAGGAGGGGAAGTATCATTACGATGGTCACAGGATGTGCGGAATAAGGTTGTCTCCAAAAGAGACAGCGGAACACGACTACCTGTGCCCGGTCTGCGGCAAGAGGGTTACGGTAGGGGTAATGCATCGGGTTGAAAGGCTTGCCGACAGGGAAGAGGGGTTCAAAACGAAAGGGGCGCCGGGTTTTCACTCCCTTGTGCCCTTGCCGGAGGTTCTTGCCGAGGCGATCGGGTTGGGTCCTCAGAGCAAAGCGGTGGCGCGGGAATACAAGGGGCTGCTGCAAAAACTCGGCAACGAATTCAATATTCTCCTCGATGAGCCGCTCGATGTGATTGAAAGGGCAAGCTCTCCCGTTATACGAGAGGCCATAGCACGTGTAAGGAGTGGCAAGGTTCGGATCATCCCTGGTTTTGATGGCGAATACGGAAAGATAAAAATCTTCGAAAAGACAGAGCGTACGACGATCAGCGGCCAGGCAACGCTGTTCTGACAGGAAAGTGCGGGCCCCCCTGTTTCCTTTCTGTCCGGGAGGGGCTCACAGGAACCCTAAGAGCATTGCCCAAGGAAGGGGCGTGAGGGGTCGCGACAAGCCCCTCCGACGGCCATTCCTTTCGTCGACTTAAAAAGGCCTTGCGAGGATTGTCCAGGATGCAAAAAAAGGCGGCCATGTATCCTCTTGTATGGGGTACCCCAAAAAAATGCCACTTCGGGCAAATTCGTCATATCATCGTTGAGCTGGGGTCACGAGGGCGGCCGGCTGCCTGCCTGGAGGAAAAAAATATCCAGGAATGGAGGAGGATCGACGCGCGAGGGTTGGTTCGAGCTCCGCGATGGGCGTTTTTGACGAAAGGGCAGGAGCGGGATTATGGTGGTAACGGTGGACGTAAAGCTTGGTGAGTCGGTCCTTGATGGCTTGAATGAGTCACAGAAGGAGGCTGCGGCTACCCTGAATGGACCGGTTTTGGTCGTTGCCGGCCCTGGGACGGGGAAAACCTTGACGATTGTCAGAAGGATAGCGGCCCTGATCGAGGAAGGGATCAGGGCCGAGAACATCGTGGCGGTTACCTTCACCAACAGGGCGGCCAGGGAGATGCAAGAAAGAGTGTTTGCCTTGCTGGGCAAACGGTCAGAAGGTGTTTTTATCGGGACCCTTCACCTGCTAGGGTTGGTGATAGCGAGAGAGAATGCACCCGACGGCTTGACGATAGTAAACAGGGACGAACAGATGGACATCCTGAAATCTGTAGCACGGGGGCGCGGGGGGAAGATCGAGGAGGTGGCGGATGCTATTTCTCGCAAAAAGGGGATGATCCAGGATCTTGGAGACGGGATGAAGGATGTGTACGAGGCGTACCAATCCGCCCTTCGGAAGAACGGAAGGGCGGATTTCGACGACCTGATTGCAATTCCAATAGGACTGCTGGAAGACGCGATTCTGTTGGATGGATACAGGGACAGGTTCCGCCACATTATCGTCGATGAGTTCCAGGACATCAATCCTGCGCAATACAAGCTGCTCACGCTTTTGTCCGGCGACCAACAAAATCTCTGCGCTGTCGGCGATCCCGATCAGGCAATCTATGCGTTCCGGGGAGCGGACGTTGGGTGCTTTCTTGATTTTGAAAGGGATTTTGCAAAGACAACAAGGATAATACTGACCGAAAACTACCGCTCCAGCGGGACGATACTTGAGGGGTCAAGCACCATGATCAGGCACAACAGAAGGCGGGTTGACAAAAACGTGCATACGGCCAGAGAAGGGGGTAATCGGATCAAGATTGTTTCGGTGCCGGACGAGAGGGCGGAAGGGGAGTTCATCGTGGGTGAAATAGAGGCGCGTATCGGGGGAACGAGCCATTTCCGGCTTATGGGTTCGAGACACGACACAGGGTTCCCCCGAGCCTCTTACGGTTTTTCGGATTTTGCCGTTGTCTATAGGACGAATGCACAGGCAAGAATGGTGGAGGATGCTTTTGCTTCCTCGGGCATCCCCTACCAGGTGATCGGCAGGTATTCGACCGGCAAAAGAAGAGAGATGGCGGACATCCTGTCCCGGCTGAGATGCTTTGGGGCCGTGATAGATGGTGTGACCCCGCTGAGAAGTCTGCCGGCAAAGGATTTCATTGAATGGGCCCTCAGGGAGTCCGACTTAAACGATGAGGGTGGCGGAGAAACACGAAAGGCTATTACCGGCCTCCTAGAGGCCGTGGGAGCCGGAGGAACAGCGGCGGACTTCTTGAACGAGGTGTGTCTCCTTACGCCGGCTGACGATTTCGACCCAAGGGCCGATGCAGTTGTGTTGATGACGATTCACATGACAAAAGGACTGGAGTTTGGGGTAGTGTTCGTGACAGGCGCAGAGGATGGGTTGATGCCCTATCGTCGCCCAGGTAAGCAGGGCGACGTGGAGGAAGAGAGGAGGCTACTCTATGTAGCCATGACGAGGGCGAAGGAAGAGCTTTTCCTGATACACGCGAGAAGGAGATCCATGTTCGGGAAGAGAGAACATAGGTCCCCGTCGCCTTTCCTGAAGGAAATCGGGGACGAATTCACGAAGGTCCATGTGGTGCCGGACCGGGAAACAAGACAAAGAAAGAACGGGCAGATGAAGCTGTTCTAGCTTCATTCTCCGTACTCATCGAGATATCGTTCAATGTATTCGGTTACACGCTTGTTTGGCTGATATACGCCGAAGTGGCCTTCGCACAGGATGTCGGCCTTCAAGGCAAGGAGATCCTTCATGGATTTCTGCCAGTGGAAGATATTGGACCCAAATTCTGGAAAGAAAGGGCCATGGATGTCCTGACCAAAGAGAATCCTTTTTCCTGCCCGATCCATGTAGATCGAAATAGAGCCGGGGGTATGGCCCGGGGTGTGGAGGCAAACCACCTCCTGTTGGCCGAAGGTAAGACGCTCCTTGCTTCCGGAGAGCTTATGATCAACCGGCAGGGG
>Ga0180030_1200863_pt1 | contig 18354 bp, 17 predicted proteins | sample BioARNtimezero_2_FD_135995 | JGI IMG/M metagenome (GOLD analysis project Ga0180030, IMG submission 135995) | Anaerobic biogas reactor microbial communites from Seattle, Washington, USA - Biogas_R2-A RNA time zero (Metagenome Metatranscriptome) | ecosystem: Engineered > Bioreactor > Anaerobic >...
ATGAGAGGACGAGGCGCATTTTTCCTTTTGCGGTATGGATGGTGACCGATTCTTTTCCGGATTCATCCACGAATTCGAGGCGGTGGTTTTTGGTCTGGTAGACAAGGTTTTCCGAGGGGTTTTTAGTGGTCAGTTCGGGGGGGAGATGTTTTTCATCATGAATGCTACCCAGGACTACCGGGTTCTGGGTGGTTCCCCAGGGGAACACGAGGAGTACCTGGGTGCCGATGTCGGGGATTTGCCACCAGCCGGTTTCGGTTGTTGCCCAGGGGGATACGAGAGGAAGCCAGCCGGTAACGGCGCCGGGCGCGATCATGTCACAGGCGACGCGGATCCGTCCGAGGGCTTCGGGATCCTTGTTGTCACTCACGATACCCAACCGTGGAAGCGCCTGTTCCGCGGTTGTTTTGTCCAGGAATTCAATAATCCCGTCGGCTTTTTTTGCCGGATCAGGATATTTCTTTAATAACTGTTCCAGTTCTTCCTTTAATCGTGCCATCTGGCGTACTCCCGACGGTTATATTTCCAGTTGCCGTTTCGCTCCGGTTTCATCTTCCCATTCAATATCACTGGCCCTGCGTGCTCGTAATTTCGCCCAGTCACGGATGCCCCGTATCTGTTCTTCCATGGTTTGTGAAAGCGGGATCATGGTCTTTACCCCCGCTTCCAGGTGCGCCTGTTGTAATTCCACATCTTTGTCAAAAGCGTCATAGAGAGCCGATACAATTATTTCCTCTATTTCCGATCCCGAAAATCCGTGGGTAAGCGTCGCCATTTTTTCAAGATTGAACTGCGTTACATCACGGTTCCGTTTTTGCAGGTGTATTCGGAATATTTCCTGACGCTCCTCTTTTGAGGGAAGGTCAACATAGAATATTTCGTCGAAACGGCCCTTTCGAAGAAGCTCGGGGGGAAGCTGGCTCACATTATTACTCGTCGCGACAACGAATACCGGCGTTTTCTTCTCCTGCAGCCAGGTAAGGAATGTCCCGAAAACACGTGCGGTCGTTCCTCCATCAGTTTGTCCGGAAGAACCAAGTCCCGAAAATCCTTTTTCTATTTCGTCCAGCCACAAGATTGACGGGGCGATTGATTCAGCCGTCTGAATTGCGCGGCGAACGTTTTCCTCGCTTGACCCCACAAAGCTGGAAAAGACCTTGCCTACATCCAGCTTTAAGAGGGGTAATTGCCACATGCCGCTAATCGCTTTTGCCGTAAGACTTTTACCACACCCCGGTATACCGAGAAGGAGAATACCCCTTGGCTCGGGAAGACCGAATTCTCTCGCTTTGGGAGAAAATGCCTTGCCCCGTTTTGTAAGCCAAATCTTGAGCTGTTCCAGACCTCCAACTTCTTTCATGTTCTCATTCACATGGTAATATTCAAGTACACCCGACTTTCTGATAATTTGCTCTTTTTCCGACAGTATGGTCTTTATGTCGAACTGACCTTTTTGCACCAGCGACTTCGCGAAAACGTTTTCCGCCTCTTCCGCCGTGAGTCCCAGAGCCGCTTCTACAATCTTTGAATACTGATCCGGTGACTTCATGATTTCCAGCTTGCTCGTATCACCAACGCTTTCCGCTATATGGGCGATAATATTTGAAAGTTCTTCCTTGTCCGGAAGTTCGTAGTCTATTACCGCGATTTCCTTTTCCAGCTCAACCGGAACCTTGAGCGCAGGCGAAAGAAACAGGACATTCTTCATGGTTGTTTTCAGACTATGGGCGACATCCCGCAATTTGCGGACCACCACCGGATCATTGAGATAGGGGTGATAATCCCTCAACACGAACAGTCCGTTTACGTCGCACTGCAATATGTATTCAAGCACCTTTATGGGATCCTTGAGTTCGGTAATGAAGGAACCGTCATTCAATTCGAGGCCGTTCGTAATACTCCAGTTAAATAACTGTTTATTCCTTGCTTTGGCGATGCCGCGCAAATTCTCGTCAACGCGGTTTTCTTCGAATGACACAATATACAATAACGGGTAACGGGCCCGGATAAGTGTTTCTATTGTTTTTGCGGATCTGTTCAGTTCTTTCATGATTATTCCCTTGCTTTCCTTACAGTTGTAGCGTTATTCCGTCCAGTATACCTGTAGTGGTAACCGTGCCCTTCTTGTTTATGATCAATTCACCAATAATCCAGTTATCCGGTTTTTCAGTTAGATCAGCGACTACGATTCCTTCAGAAAGAAGAAGAAATCGCTGATTCCCCGATCCGGCCCATTTGTTCCGGGAAGGAATTTCCCGCACATACGGACCATCTATCAAATAGTCCGTATGCTTCAACACGTCATGCATCAATTCCCGTTTCATACCCGAGAAACTGTTCATCAATTCCTCGTAGGTATAGCCGGTATATATCAGAACAGACAGTTTGCGATCCCTGGCAGCCCGAACCAGACGAAGCAACTCTTCAGGTTGTTCAAATGGTTCTCCACCCGAAATGGTTATGCCCTCTACCGCATCGGGAATCCCGCTCATTATCTGGGGTATGGTTATATCATAACCAGTTCCCGGGAAGGGCTGGGCCACCGGATTAAAACATCCCGGACACCGGCGGGAACATCCCTGGACCCATACAACAAATCGGTCACCGGGGCCATTGGCAGTGGAGGACCTCAGAACATCATGAATCAGCATGGACTCATATTCCTCTTTAAAGAGAACTCGGTCCGATAACCGTTACGGTAATCAAACACATGATTCACCGAATCGGCTATGTATTCCCCGCTAAACGCTTCTCCAGCCATTTTGATGGTAACACGCATCCCCGCCTTGAGTTTATAATTTCCTTCCGCGGATCCACGAGCGCGGGAAAAAAGCCAGGAGTTCCGCGTAAGCTTCCCGGCTGATATCATTTTTGCCTCTTCGGCGTCTACGACCGCATGATCCACGATGACATCGGTCCACAGGCCACTACCCCCTTTCGAGAGTTTGGTCCAATCGGATGATCCACCTACCTTGACCAGCGCGTCGGTAATAGCCGCCTCACCGACAAAGGATTCGTTCTTCAACGCGTCCCAGCCAACCGTTCTGCAATCTGAAACAAGGGGGCGAAAGTTTTCCTCCGTCTCAAAATGAATCAGACTCTTGCCCCATTCAAAAATTATTTCGTCCGTCCACTCGGTTATCTCGTTGGCGATAAAAACTTTCTTCCCGTATCCGTACACATCCTTTCCATACTTGCCCGCAAGGGTTAAAACGAAATCAAGGTCGGTTTGTCCTTGTTGTGAAAAGAATGGCCTCGTCGCTCCGAAGGCTTCTACACTTCCATCCAGGGAATACGCGTCCAGAACGCCGGCTACCGCGTCGGAAGGGGTCATTTCCTCAAAACTCCGATAGTGCGTCCCATGTCCCAGCTTGTGGAGACAATTACAGCCGGTTACCTCAAGCTGTTCCGTTCCGTATTCCGCGAGGATTGCCCTGAAACCGAGAACCTCGCCCTCAAATACCTCATCAACGTCGTCCTTGTAGCCCAGATGTATGGAAAGCACACTTTCAGGAGCTATCAGGCCTTTGTCCCGTATCTTGACCGCGGAGGTATCAAAAAGCAGGGAAAAGGAAGAAACACCATTGAGACGGTCATTAACGGAAATTCGCTTCAGGGCTCCCTCATGCTCAACATCCAGACGCTTCCCGTCAACATAGACAATCCAGACTGGAGTCAAATGCTTGTTTTCACTCATTTTTATCTTCCTGGTACATCACTAATACAATGGTGGTAATTCAACGATTGTTCCGGATTTAACATTTTCCGGATCGTCAATACGATTCGCGTCGGCTATTACCCGCCATTTTCCCGGATCATTGTACTCACGGGCGGATAATGAGGAAAGAGACTCTCCCTCGCGAACAACCAGACGCTTTGTATGGTCGGCCGATTCCCGTCTGGTATTTGAAAGCTGCGTCGCGGCTGTGGAGTATTCCTTGAATAGCACCTTGAGTATGGCCCGTAAAGGAGTACCGTCATTCTTAAACAGGGTAAAACGCTGGACAAGGTCCTCCAGAACACAATCAAAGCTGAGGTTTCCCCATGAGAACCGCAATAATGGCGGACGGTGCTCCTGGGCGTTTACCATCATGAGTGTCTCGATTTTTCCGGTATGTTCCCGTACATCAGTCTTCTCTTCCGATGTATCAAAGAACAGTTCCATGGACAACCGTTTCCGCTCTCCCATTGTGAACTGTACCGGTGGTGAATCCATGCCAAAAACAGCGACTTCACTCCACGGGGTTTTTTTCTCAATCACATATTCTTTCGGGTTGAACAAGACCTGAATATCATCTCCGGTATCCAGATTCGAAATAATGGCTTTTTCCAGCGCCATATGTCTACCTCCTGTCAGTTTCCGTCGACCATCAGGCCTTCGTGTGTTATTTCAATTCTTTCAACGGCAAATTCGCTTCCCAGATTCGTTTCGAGTCGCGGACCGATCCATCGACACGGGAACGCACGGAAAAAATTCCATCGCTTTATTTCCTGGTTTTCCGTATTCTTGAGGATCACTGATCCGTTCTTGCGTTCAATTTTCCGGTCTTCAAGAACGGTCTCCTTGTACCATTTGAACAAAGCCTCATTTTCCGTTATCCCTTTCTCCAGAATAAGGTTCGGATATCGGGTACGCCCATAGAATTTATGTGTAGATGTGTTCAGTCCGCCCTCTTCTATCTCGTACACATAGGTTTCAGCCTCAAGCCCCTCACATTTTTGAAATCGCGCGGTCTCAATGCCGTCAATTTCCACAGTGAACAAATACGACGATACTTTCGCGTCATCTGCCATTTTGGTCCTCCTTGTTTATCGGTCCACACTACTCATTGTCTATGTAAACACTCGCCCCTTCTTTCTCGGCGGTAATGATTATCTTGAAAAATTCCGCGGGCTTAACAATCGCCATACCAACCTCAACGGTCAGTATTCCTTCATCAATTTTCTCAGGGGGATTCAGTTCATCATCACAGCGCACATAAAAACCCTGCTCGGCGGTACTTCCCGACAAATACCCCTCCATCCACAAATCCAGCAAAAAACCGGATACTTGCCGTACAACACGCTTTCGAAGGTTCCGGTCATTTGTCTCAAAGACAGCCCATTGCGTACCGCGCTTGATGCTTTGTGAAATGCGGGAGAATGTTCTGCGAACGTTGATATACTGCCAATCCGGATCCGACGATAATGTTCGTGCGCCCCAAATTTTTATGCCTTTGCCGGGGAAATACTTCAGAAGGTTTATCCCCCGTGGGTATAGAATCTCATATTCAGTATCCGCTACCGGGATGGAAATGCCAGCGGCGCCCTGAACAACAATGTTGGCCGGCGCGTGGAAAATTCCCTTTTCTCCATCGGTCGCGACGATGCACCCGCAAACCGCGCCGGAAGGCGGTATCCTCACGGTATTCGCTCCATAGGGATCAAGAGGATCAATAACGTCTATAAACGGATAATACGCGGCGGCGTGTGGAGTATCGAACGAATTTGCCCAGGTAATGACATCAAGTGAATCATTGGTATTAGGAGCGTCAAGTACGGCGAATCGTCCGGGAAACCGTTCCGCATGATCCACTAACGCCCGTTGTACGGCGGTAAATGATTTTTTCTTTTCGTCAGCTGAAAGACCCGCCAACGACAGAAACCAGATGGCGTCAGGAGCGGCAACCAGAGATATATCATCCCGACCTTCAAAACAACCCAGACCTGTACCGATTCCAGGAGCGGTGTATGAGCCAATCATGTCGCCGGCGGTCAAACTGGTTATTCCATCACATCCCCCGGACGCATGTAAAGAATATACAGGTCTAGGAAGTCCAACTCCGGGATCAGCCGTAATACCGCACAGGGAAGACCGACTATTGACGTAATCAAGGAAGAATCGGTCCGAATCGGGATTCACCGAAAGATGTAGAAAATTCTCTACCTGTTGTTTATGGCTCACCGATAATGAAAAGAACGCTTTGTCTATCACAAGGTTTTCCGGTGAATCCTTGATACGACATAACAAACGTACCGGTTCGGACAGATAAAGCCGTGCGCCCTCTACGGCTTGAACACATCGTTCCATTTCCCTACCCAGAAGAGTCAACACGATAACATCATTCTTTTCGACCATATGATCGTCCAGCTCAATCCAGGTCCCGTTGTCCCAATCAGCATTACGAAAAGAACCGGCGCGTTCCTTCTCATGCCACACACGGAATGAAAGATAATTACCCCAATGACCTACAGATCGGGCGGTTAGCTGAACTCCGCCATTTCTTGCTTTGAGGGTAACGGACGCGGGACTTGCCGTCTTTTCATCGACAACCCGTACCACAGCGCATTCCTGCGCTCCACACTTGAAATAAGTGTACACCGAAAAGGGAAGAACACCCGCGGTATCAAATCCGCCAAAAAACTTGAGATAGTCATCAAAACTCTTGAGCATGACAAGTTCATTAACAGGACCTTTTTCGGCGATACCGACAAACGCCGCGACACAGCGAGTATCTATTTTTAAAGGATTTAGTGTATATTTTTGTTCATCAACATATATGCCGGGAACAACCAGCTCAGGCATCCTTTCCCTTCCTTTTTTTCTTTTTTATATTGGGCAAATACTTACAGAAGGGGCAAGTGTCCCAGGAATCCTTCATGCGATTCCCACAGTCGGGACAACGTCTCCTGGTTATGCCCATCAGCTTCCTCGCCCGTATCCGGTACAGGATCCAAAAAACAACGCAAATCAACAATACAAGAACAATCAATATGACAAAAAGAATCTTCATCCACTTCGGGATTGGATTCCTTACCGCGATAAATGTTTTCTCGCCCTTACCGTATGAATCACGTTCATCAACAGTTACTTCAAGATAATGCGGCATACCGTCGGAGCGAACGCCACGTATACGCAGACTAATCATGTAACATTGATTAATTATCTCTGTTATTGCCTTGAGATTATCCGGAATATTCGCGATTTTTGTCGAATAGAGATAGGTTCCACCCGTCATATCTGACATCTCATTCAAATTACTGAGACTCTGACTTCCCAAAACCCGAATGCCAATTGAATACAACGGCAATCCGGTCTCTGAAAGAACAGTTGCGAGTTGTTCCTTTGTAAACCTGCTGTTCTGATCCCTTCCATCGGATATTACGATAACTACTTTACGCGGTATCGTACGTCTGGAGACTTTTCTGACCATGTTGATAATCGAGTCATATACCCGAGGTTGCGCGTTATTGATAGTAACTTCGTTTACCAACGCGACATCAATTGACTCTTTCTTCAACTCTTCAAAAACAGGGGTTGCTTCCTCTCCAATAGTATAAAGCGACAGGGTATCCATAGGACGCATCGCGTCGATAAACTGCAGAATGGCATTCTTCTGAAAATCGAGCGGCTCACCTTCCATAATTCCACTATTTGAAAAGAGAATGGTATAATCAACCGGAATCTCTTTTAGGGAAAACGGAGCGACATCGGCCTTGACATTTACTTCCATTGAGTCAATACGATACTTGAAAAGCCCGGGGGCCAATCCCTGCACAAGTTTTCCTTCCGAATTCCTTACAACAACATAGGCGTCAATCTCCGGATAATCCAAGGATACTATCTGATCTATTCGTACCGACAACTCATCCCGGTTTTCTTCGGAGACCGCTACAAATGGCTCGAGAAACAACAATATGAGAATTATTGAACATATATATCGGGTTCTTCCGCGCATAATCGCCTCCACCATTACAAGAGCTTAATTTTAAACATCTGTTCACCCAACATGATTAAATCTCCGTCTATCAATGTTGTTTTTACCGTCTCCGCATTGTTTACAATAATCTGCGAACCATTTCCAAGATCAACCAAGGTGCATATTCCATCAACAATCGTCAAATAAGCGTGCTGTCTGCTCAATTTCGCGTCAAGAATACGGATTTCACATTCCGCGCCACTACCAATAAAGGATTTCCCTTCGTGTATCGGATACACTTTTCCCGGCTTGCCCTCCCGAAGCTGTACCAGCCATCCGGACAATGGTGCGAGACAAACTGGACACACCTTCCAGGATGGATCCATTACATGTCCTTCTGAACAGTATTTATACGCCATTACTTCCTTCCTTGACTCATGTCACTACAATACTTGATATACCCAGATTGTTCCCGAGTTGTCTCTGCCTTTTTCCCCGATACTGAACCGTATTTTCGCGGAATTGACATTGATCTCGCCCTCATCATACTGTACAAAGAGGTTTCTCCAACGGAATTTGGTATCAACTCCGTCAACATTCATGCTTCTTGAGTGTGTTCCTTCCAGTTCGACATCTACCGAATAATTGCCCTGATGTATATCCGTTCTTCTGATAATGACCGTTTTGCGTCCCTTAATGAAATTCCGCAACATAAAAGTCATAGAACCACCAATCCACCTTTTCACCGTATCATGGACCAGCACTCCATCAGGGTAGAAAAACGCTTCATTCGAAGTTGAGGGATGGCTGCAATCAAGCAGCTCGAATTGATGGCTGGCGATGGACTCGCGTGAAGATAATAAAAGAGTATCCACCAGCGTATACCGCTCCTCTCCAAAAAGAAGAACATGCGGCATGGCATAACTGATATATTTTATATCATCGCTACTCACTTCTTTAGCGATCAGTGTCTGCCTCAAACCATCCATTACCTGACGATGCGCCCTCAATATAAGGTCAATCTCTTCGTACCTTTCGTTGTAACTCTTCAGGCGTTCTCCCAGTATATACATTGCCTCGCGGGCATTATCGTAACTCTCCTTAACAGTATAAGGCCGTCCATTTTCACTATGTTCACGTTCATATTCTGCGAGCTCGAATAAAATCTGATGATCAATATCAAACAGGGGAGAAACCATATGAATGACATCTTCAAAAAATACACCCGAACAAAGCGCTATCATCTTTGCGGTCATCGCGACTGTTTGTAAATTGCGCAATGAGGGCAAGGCGACAACTTCATATCCGGAAGCCGCCACAGTCCGGGTATACTCGAACAACTCAACCATGAAACGTAACAGGTATGAAGAGACACCCTTTTTTACCCTGCTTGCCCAGGGGATGAACCGATAATCAAGTGTATTACTTCCGGGATCGCAATAGTTCTCATTGTTCCTGATCTCCTGTATTCCACCATCATCCTCTGACAGATTTATCCGCGCGAGTTCAATGGAAAGATCCGGCTCCCGAATCTCGGATACGATATCAAGCTTTACCGTTTCCAGTCGTTTTTGGTACCCCTGTAAATCATTATTGTCTTTGTTCTGAAAATAATCCTCAAATCGTTCTTCATAGCGTATCGTTACATACACAGTGGATGGGAGCTTGAATTTTTTCGGATCAAGTACAAGAACTTGCGGCTCATACAAAAAAAGCGCTCTTCCCAAACCATCAAACGCGACACCTCGCGCTACGAGCAAGGTTATCAATCCCCCTTTTGTTTTTTCCGATTGGACTTGTAATGAATCAAGATACCCCGGAACAATTCCGAAGCCGTGAAAAAGCTTATTGTACAAGTTTTCTTTTCGGAAACGATAATCCTCAATAGAATTCCAGTATGCGGGACCAGCTTGCAAACCGGGAAAAAAGTTAGCTCTCTTAAAGGGTTCAAGTGTTTCGTTCACGTACCACTCCTGTTAAATCGTTATTCCGCCGTCAGAGCTCATCATGGTGTCGTTAGTGAGTACAGTAATTTTCCTTCGTACGGACAGCTTCTTTTCAAAACTGAGAAAACAACGCGCATGTACCGGTTTTTCTTGCTGGACAATGATCGATAACCGTTGAACCAGCTCATCCTTCATTTTGCTCCGGGGTATCGGGAAATGAACGGTAAAAACGCAGGAGTCTGCAGGTCGTTCCATAATGTGCGCCTCCACAAGCGATCCATCCAGAATTTCCATGGCGGTAAACGGTACTTCGTCTTCAATAATTTCCGGAACAACTCCCGCGACAATAGCGAGATGAGCCCGTAACCCCGCCACCGTTCCACGATATTTGTACAAAGGAATCGCGTACTGCAGGAATCGTCGAACTTCATCCTCTCCGCCAAGAGTATCAAGATGAATTCCGAACCAATCAGCGATAACCGGTAAAAACCGGGGAGGACATTCCATGGGACGAAAATACTGATGGATGTTGTCGAGTGTTATTGATGTACTATTGAATAAATGTTGGAATATCATGAGATAATTGCTCAAGAAAACATTACCTTGATAATTTGATGGAAGATGCCGAACAGGATTTGCGGAAGCTACGGTAAAAAGAACCTTTTTTGTGTTTTTATTATAGCTGGTTCTCATAATGGTAAATCGTTTTACATCTGATTCTTCATAAATAATATCAATGTCATTCTTTTCAAGAAAAGGAAATATTCTCAATAAACGATTTGTGGCGCGATATACATCCAGCCCCGTACAAAGAGAAGATAGATACTTGTCGTTCAGCGCCGGTCTCATTGAATTTCTTCTCTCCCGTTAATTCCAGCGTCTGACAGTAACACGCACATTCTCACGAACGTCCTGTTCTTCCTGAACAATCTCGTAACCAAGACTTTTAACCTTATCCATGATTGTCTCATACGCGTACTGGCGCGTTATTTTATTCATAAAATCGTCCTGCTTCTCTCCGGTGAAAGTTTCTATGGCCCACCAGTCCGCAACCACTTCCAGGCTCTCACCTTTTTTTCGGATCCCCACGCTATATTTAGAATTAGTCTTTATTTCCAGGATACAATCCTCAATAACTTCATGCTTTTCATATCCAATAAGTGAAAGAGTTTTACCTTCTTTCGCTTCGTTGTAGGCAATTCCAAGGACCTCTAGCGCTTTCTTTAAATGAGACAAATCCTTTATCTTTGTATCAATCTTTGAAATATGGGACATTTATTCTCCCTCCTTTACCTTCTCGCCAATTTTATACCGTACAAACGCGTTCAAACCGATCTTGTATGTCAATTCTTCCACCCGGCACTTGAAAAAATCACCATATACTTCAATAATTTTGAATATTCCGATTACTTTTGAAAACTCCTGATCCTCGGCAATTTCTCCTGTGGTTCCTACCGCGATACCAGTACGGTCAGACCCGACTTTCACCAGAAAAAATTTTTGTACTCCGTTCACCTCGGACACTTCGATGATTTTTAACACCGAATAGATTGGTTCAAACTCAACCCGTTGTTTTACGACAACAGTTCTCGGTAACGGTTCAAGTTCCAGTAAAACAAGACTGTTATCTATTTCCGGCGGAGACGAGCACGATGAAATGGCAAGCACAATGACAGACAACAGAAAACTGTTTGATACTTTTCTCATTCAACAGCTCCCTTCTTATTCAATAGATTTTGCAGATACTCACCGTCCCTGTCGGTAAACAAACGACATTCATTATCATAAAACACATAAAATATATTAACGGCGTCCATGTCACGTTTCATATCAATCCTTCTCTTCTCTTTTGGAATGGATTCATACTGTTGCCATGAATACAAGATATTTCCCGTTAACACCGGAAGCAATCCACGCTGAACAATCAAGCCGTCCAGTAAGTCCCATCCGGCGAAACAGTTGTTTATGTAAAAAATGCTTCCCTTCGATTCCAATCCACTAACAATGCCATAACTACCCTTATCAAACACTTCAGCGGAAACAGCGCATGATATTTTCCTGTATGCGTCCCAGATCGTTTTCAAACTGAACTCGTGTATCGGATAGCGCATTGAAAAAACTTCCTTCCCGCTGGACGCGTCAAGCAAGGTAAAATAGAGAACACTCATCTGATCAGATAGTTGAACACGTCCTCGCACTATGTAGTCAGCATACGAGGAGCTCTTGAATTTGTTGTCGGAAAACGCCGAGAAATCATCAGATATCATGGAATGATAGAGCCCTGTAGTTGTAAAAACGTAGGCGCATATATGACTAAAGAATTCGTCTTCACTTCTCAGGGTAACAGCCCCTTGCTGAATAAAGGGAGCGTCAATATATTCGAATTCACCGCTTTCAAGTTCAATAAGTTTTTTAATTTCAAGACTGAATTTTTCTACCAGTAATCTCTTCCTTGGAGGTGATCTATTCCCCTCCTGCAGGCGGATTACAAGCTCATCAAGACACGCTTCAATTACAGCGGGTATTTCATCAGGTTTCGAAAAAAGGCGAAAAACATCAATTGGGTAGTACTCCCCCGCTATCCCGTAAAATGAAACGCGCATGCAAAAAAAATCATTGGTTCTGAACAGATATGGTTTGCAAATCATTTGCAATGGCGCTTTGTAGTTCTCATTACCAATTTTGGACAGAAGACTTACCGGTTCCTGCACTTTCTTTTTGGAATACTGCATATACAGCCAGGTATTCAGTGATACCGGCTTTACAATTTTCCTCTGAATCATTTGCAGGTATAATTCTTGTTCAAATCCACTCACCAGATCTTCCGCAACCGCGGTAGTCGCGCCGGTGGAAAACATTACGACAGCGGGAACTGTTACCGGTAATGAATCATACTGTTCCTGGAGAGGAATAGCTTTCTCGTCTTTTGAACCGGAAAACAATCCAGTAACATCGAATGCATGGAGCGGAAAAAAAGCGAATGTGGTAAACATGACAAGAATTATTGGTGTCATTTTTAATAATCGCTCATTTTTCACTTTTCCCGCTCCTTCCATTCGATTTTACAATTAACTCAACCTTATGCCCATTCAGCGTTTTCATATACAAGAGAAATAGTTTCCTGTATAACGCCATTGTCAGTACTGCTGAGATCCGATACAGTCCAGCCGCAAGGTACGCAATTGAAGAGGTTCCTGCGCTGAATTTCAGTAGTGCCATCACGATCCATGAAGACGACAGAAACCGACTTCACTTCCGGATTGCCGCGTTCAACCGATTTCCACCACTCTTTCAGAACCTTGTCCCGGGGATCCGCGTTACGGATCATCTTGACGGTATCATACTTTACTTTTCCGACAACCTTGCGGGGATTCTTGTCCATTCCGCCCATGTCATCAGAAACCTCTGCGGTTGCCCCAAGACCGGAAATCGATACAAAGTTTCCGTAATCGATTCCGTCGACCTCAACCTTGAAGTAGGTCTTCGTAGTTGGCAGGTACTCAGCCATAGCACACTCCTTGTAAGCCCTTCAGGCTTATTGATTTATTCGTTTTCAAGAGTTTTTTGTGAAACTCTGAATACGACGAATTCAGCGGGTTTGGCGGGAGCCAACCCGACTTCAACAACAACATAACCCGCATCGATTGATTCAGGCGGATTAAGTTCATCATCACACCGTACATAGAACGCTTCTTCAGGAGAATCACCGAACAACGCTCCGGACTTCCAGGTGTTCAACAAAAACGCGGTAAGATTTCTGGTAATTTTTTTCCAGAGATCACGGGTGTTCGGTTCAAAAACAACCCAATTGGTTCCATTCTGGATGGCCTGTTCAACCATACAGAAAAGACGCCGGACATTGATATAGCGCCACTCCGGATTTGAACTGATTGTCCTTGCGCCCCAGGCACGAATACCGCGCCCCGGGAAATCACGAATACAGTTTATTCCCTTGGGATTCAGTAATTCCTGTTCAGCATCAGTCAAATTGTATTTGAGCCCTATAGCGGTCCTGAAAATCTCGTTTGCGGGAGCCTTGTGAACACCACGAGTCGCGTCTACACGACTATAAATACCACACATCCCTCCTGAGGGAGGCGCATACACATTCTGGTCTGCCGTAACATCATACATCTGTATCCAGGGGAAATAATACGCCCCCATCATGGAATCCCGAGGCATGGGCATGGTATCAATTCCCTTCTCCAATGTTTCCGGGGAATCAAGTACCGCAAAGCGGAACCGGTTTTTTTCACAATGAGTCAGTATCGCATCCTGCGCCGCAGGATCGGTTACGCCAGGCGCGGACACAAGCGCGATATCCGGGACTGTGTCAAAAAGGAAAAGTCCGGTTTTCTTCCCTACACCTTCATCCGATCCAATGATCAATTTGGCGATGTCGGGGGGGTTTTTGATTTCTACCGGTTTTTTTTCTTCCTCGGTGGCTTCCGCGCCTTCCTCCTTGGATTTCCCCTTGGCGGGATTTTCAGCCAGGTTATTTATATAGGCTTTGGTTCCGCCATTTTGAAAGAACTGGTACACACCGTGACCCAGCCATCCATTTTCATGCATACCACCAAAAATCTTGGTATACTGCGTCCAGTTGGTAACGAGCACAGCCTCGTTTACCGGCCCTTTCTCTGCTATGCCCAGGAAGCCGGCGATATTGGTGGCGCCCGCCTCGATAGGTTTGGAACCACTTTCCACTTCCTCAACATAGACACCTGGTGTTTGATACGTTGGCACTTTGCTTTCCCCTTTACTTTATCTGTTTTTCGATCCGGCATTGCCGGAACGATGATTCAACTTGATTATTCCAGGATCACATAACCTCGCTGCGAACTTCACGTTTTTCCACACGTGTAAACGCTTCACCATGACCAGAGTTTATTCCCGCTTCGAAACGATATTCCAGCACCACATGTTGATCATTGTAACTGAATGTTCTGGATGGACACCGAATGACTGGTTCGACATAAATTCGCCCGCCCGTATTTCCATGCCAATTAAACGCGCCGGCGTCAATAAACGGATTATCTTTTAAAGATCCGGCGATCAATCCAGTAACATCCAGGATTCTATCGTAATCTTTCCCGGAAATAACGATCCCGATACTGACACTTATCAGTGATGGAAGTTCATAACGAAGTTCGTCAACAACAATTCTCTGTCCGTTCTTGTCCTGTACGATTTGACAGATATCAGTAACAAAAATACTGACGGTGGGCACATCCTCATTCTCGACAGCAGGAGCGTTATGATAAGAAAACAAACCGGATGTTTTTCCCAAAATATCCAGACGATCAGATATACTTCTGTAAACAAAACCAAGAACGGAACTCTGCATTATTGTACATCCCTCCTGTTATCCAGCACTACATCACGAAGGAACGGTATTTCATCTTCTTTAAGAACAAGTTTTTCTACAACAACTCCGGCATCCACATCATACAGCTCGGCTGTATCTACCGACAGGATTCCATCAATTCGTTCCAATTGTTTCAAAACAGCACCGGTAGTTACATCTTTTCCGAATTCCCATCCGTCACCCTGACTTCCGACCAAGGGATGAAAATGCTCCCTGAAAGAATATTCTATCTGCTTTTTCAATCGTTCCACATCAAGAACATCGCTTTTAACCGCAAGCGTTATCATGAGATCAAAAGAACGATATACGGGGGCCTGAACGTTGATTCTTGTTCCTACAAGCTTGCGATCGCCAAGATAGTCTCTGACGCGACGAATGAGTTCCCTGGAAGGAACCAGACGATCCGCGAGAGTGGCCCCTGGATATAACACCGGAATAACAATTACACAAATCTCTCCACGAATATTCTTTTCCTTCAGACAATGGGCCCTTCCAACCGACGCGGAAGCCTCACGTGCAAGCCATTGAAAATCTTCCATGGTTACCGCCCGCTGGAGACTTTTGAACGCGCCAGCGGCGCGCGACTTCAGACTTTCAACAGTCTCCATATCGGCCCCACCCTCCGCGGGAAAAGGATTGTCACACCCTGAAACAAAAGGGATACTCCTGGACAAAACCCGCAAAGTATGGGCCGCTACGTTTCCGCGTGAGCCCCCTCCAGTCGAATAGGAATCAAGACGAATATTGAACTTGCCCCGGGGAGGGTTTACACCACGTTGTCCATCTCCGAAATAAATTTTTCCTTCCTGATAATCCACAACATAGTGCCGTGAAAAGGAATCTGATGAGTAGAAGTTTTCGACTTCCCTATATCGAACCCATACCTCTTCTCCCGCGGTTTCATACGGCATGGTTATTCCATCCGCCCTCATTGCATCCAACTCGACCGCGGGAGGTATTGATCCTTCGTTAACTGAAAGAATAATACCGGGAAGAATCGGACCATGCGCCGGTATTACACATTGCCCTGGAGCGCCGGTTCCCGATCCGGCTATTTCATTTTTATACGTTGTAATATTACGACCATACACGGAATTCAGTTCAACAGCCTGTATTTCAGGATTTGACTCAAAACTACCCGAAATCAATGAAGCCCGTATCCAGAATAAATCTTTTCCAAACTCATTTTTTCTGGCCATGTCGGATGGCACCATAAACTCAATAAAGCCGGATTCGTGAAAAGAATCAGTATAGTCGTTTACGGCAAGAGCGTACCAATTGGATCCATTCCAATATTCCCACAGAATATCAATCAGTCTGGAGTGATTTGTTTCTGAAAATACACCATTACTAAAAAAAGAGTACCGGCTTTTCTCCGGCTTGATAACTTTCTCTTCGTTGATTCGTACATATATTGAAGAATCACCTTTAGGAAAAGAAGACATGAAACCCAAATACAATCCGGGGGCGCCATCTGAATGAACAGAGAAAAGGACGGTATCAGATTGTCTTGCTATGTCCTGATCCAAACATAACGATTTCAGGGATTTCCAGTGAAAGTTGGAATACGCTATAACGTGGGCAGGAAATGAATCTTTTGAATCATACGTTATCCTGATTTTATCCAGAACTGGTGAATGTACTTTCGTACTGAATTTCCAAACCCAGTTTTCTTTTTCATCCCGGACGTACTCTCCACCGATAGAAAAATCCCTCGTAACAAGACGTATACGCAACCAGAGATGCTCTTCATTATTGATCTCTACAGGCTTAATGGAATCAGGGACCTTAAAGGAGACTCCTCCTTCCTGCTTGAACCCGAAGGTACCATCATGAAATGAATTGACTTCAGAAAGTTTTATCCATCCTGTACCGTCCCAGTATTCATAAGAAAAAAGAGCGTTTTCATTTTCATCACCCGGAACATATACTTCGCTAAAGAAAAATGAAATACGAACATGCGTACCTGTCCGCGACAGCACTTCGTCGGCTGCGATGTAAAAAGTTTCATTGTATGTCGGTAGCTCCGAAAACATCCGGAACGAAGTATTCATATCCGCAACAGAATACAAGTTCTCTGAATTCATTACGCATAGGTCGGGCATGAATCCTGAACCTCCAAAATGAGGACGAACCCGGACACCCCGAACAGACAATACAGACGAATTATCCGGAACCTCGGAAAGAATTCCACGAATGAACAACGCCTCCGTTCCATTAACGCTACACGGCCGCAGGTCAATCGGACCGGAAAAATACACAACATTGTCTTTCTTTTTTCTTCCCGGGATCGAACGAGTGGTTCGCAGCTGAGTCCATGAACGACCATTCCAGTATTCCCAGTACAGATAATTCACCAATTCATCACGAACGGAACCTATCTCCTGGATGCCCGTGAATGTTACCTGGATTGAGTGTTCAGCTTCGAGATAAATGAAATCAGGCGAAGAAAGATAGAGCGCATGCTCAACCGATTCGGTCGCGCTGAAAAGGGTAAAGGGGGTTATTTCTCCTTCTTTACAGAAATCATTCCAGGATTCACCCTCCCTGTTTATACAACTCACAAGACGATTACCATTGATTGTTATGTTCTTTTCGGTTTCAAATACATACGAAGCGTCTCCCGAGGTAACCGCGGCGACCTGGGTTCCGGAACGAATATGTACATTTTTTTTATACCCTTCAACAGGATAAAATTTGATCACAGCGCGAGCGGCTTGCGGCGCCACTAGCGATAACCCCATTAGTTCCAGTAGAGACAGATACGTTTTCTCAGGCACCTTGTTGAGACGATACAAAGTCATCTCGGTCATCCACGCGAACAACTCAACCAGAGTAATCCCGGGATCGCTCGGATTGTGATTTGTCCACTCGGGACAATATCGGGGAATTAATCGTATCGCTTCTTCTACGATGTCGTTAAAACTACGATCATCCAAGTTGCTTTTTGGAATCAATTTCGCCCCTCTCCAGATAGAATGGATACACCATGTTAAAAAAAGTATTTACGGATCGTATCTCGTAATCAATATGAATATTTACTTTTACCGGATTGTTTGGATCCCGTTCACCAGTGACAGATTTAAGGATAACACGAGGTTCCCATCGTACTATCGCTTCTTCGATGTAACGAACGGCAAGACTTATCGTTCTCGGAGAATTTGGGGAAAAAACTATTTCATTGATTGAACACCCAAAATCCGGACGCATAATCCGTTCGCCGGGCGTTGTGCTCAAAATAACGCGGATCGATTGTTCAACGCTTTTTTCATAACCGGCATAGGCAACTGAACCCGTTACATCCACAGCAACAGGGAATGCCCATCCCTTTCCCAACAGATTTCGATTCATACATTCCAAC
>Ga0180030_1084234_pt1 | contig 16467 bp, 15 predicted proteins | sample BioARNtimezero_2_FD_135995 | JGI IMG/M metagenome (GOLD analysis project Ga0180030, IMG submission 135995) | Anaerobic biogas reactor microbial communites from Seattle, Washington, USA - Biogas_R2-A RNA time zero (Metagenome Metatranscriptome) | ecosystem: Engineered > Bioreactor > Anaerobic >...
CATCCCGCAACCAGGGACAGTCATTTGTGAAGCCTGTGTCGCTACCACCAGAGCGCATGGCTTCCTACCATATTGGTGATGGTGAAGAGGCCGGTGGTTTTCACGGCATCGGGTCATCTCATGCGGGCGCGCTGGAGAGGATCGAGCAGATTCACCGGGCTTTGCGCGGGCAGGCAGCGAGGACATCAGCGGAGCAGAACAGGAGAAACGAGGAGCCGATGAGCGAACAACCGGCAATGGAGATGCCACCTTTGCCGCCTCCTAATGTGATTATTACCAGAGCGCCCTCACCGCAGGCGAGGGTTCCGAGGGCTTTCTGGCAAAGGCGGTATCTGGGCCATTTTCATATGAGACCTTTGAGGTGAAGGAGCGGCATGAGTCTTTCGACTGCTATCGGCATGGTCAGTGAATCACTGAGGAATCTGCTCGTTGCAGAGATGTCCCTGGTCCCTGTAGTGCCTGTGACAATTCTTGCACCCGATGAGACAGGCGGTGACCGCCGGATCAACCTTTTTCTGTACAAGGTGCAGGAAAACGCTACCTTACGGAACCTCGACTGGCAGGTGAAGCGTGGTGAGCCCAGCCAACTCGTTCCACCCCCTCTCTCCCTGAATCTCTCGTGCCTGATGACCGCATATGCGCCGAATGATCCCCAGACAGGGAACAGCACGGCCCACTCAATCCTGGGCGATGCCATGCGGGTGTTCTACGAAAACGCCATCATCCCGGAAGACCATCTCGTTGACGGGCTTAGAGATGCCAGGGAGCACGTGAAAATCGTTATGAACACCCTGGATTTGGACGAATTGAGCAAGGTCTGGAGTACCTTCACCCAGCCCTTTCGTCTCTCTGTGCTCTATGAAGTTTCTACCGTGCAACTGGATATGCTTTCCAGCAGTGAACGGGTCATGGCCAAACGGGTCCGGCAGGTCGGCACGCCGAGGGTGGAGGCCCCCTTTAAGCCTCCTGTGGTGGAGGCAATGGAGCCTGAGGGTGGCGCTGCGGGTACGGTGGTCGCCTTCCGCGGAACAGGCCTCGCAGGCTGGAAGGCCTATGTTACGATTATGGGCCGCATGATCGCAGACGGAAAGAACATCGGTGGGGACGCCTTTCAGGCTACGCTTCCCAATGATCTTCCCACGGGTTTTCACGAGGTTCGGGTGGATATTTCTCATCTTTTCAGGAGAACGTTCTATTTTGAGGTTACGACGTAATGGGTAAGATAGAGAAGGCGGAACCGAAACAGCACGTACCCTTGTACGAGGACAGTTATGTCCACCTCAAGGACGAGCTGCGCAAGCTCGATCTTCTGATAGCACGGCGGGTCACGGCCTTTCGTCTGAGGCTTGAGGCAATGCCGAAGGCAGCATCTTCTCACCCGATGTACATATCCCACGATGAGGTTGACTGGCTTCTCGCCGGGAACGATGAGGTTGATGCCCCGAGCGCTGAGCTGGAAAAGATCGACAGGGAGCTGGAAGCGCTCCAAAACGAGATCCACATCAGTGTGGCCGAGAGCATGAACCGCGGTGTTTTTCTCGCCCTTCCGCACCTGGCCCATCTTTTCGGGCTGTCTGCCTTTGAACTCCAGACGGTTGTTATCTGCCTGGGTCCCGAGCTTGAACGGAAATACGACAAGCTCTATGCGTACCTCCAGGATGATGTGACGAGAAAGAAACCCAGCATCGATCTCGTTCTGGACCTGCTCTGCGCGACCGAGGCAGCAAAATGGCGGTCAAGGGCCTTTTTCTCTGATTCCGCCCCTCTTTTTCGTGCGGGAATCCTTCAGAAAGCCGATGATCCTCAAAGCCCATCGGGTTCGAGCGGCCTGGCGCAGTTTCTGAAGCTGGACCCCCGTATTGTAGGTTACCTTCTCGGAGATAACGGTATCGACGAACGCCTTGCAGATGCAGTGACGTTCACACACCTCTTTTCGTCAATGGACAGTGTATTCGTCAATGAGGAGATTAAAGCACGACTCCTCGACTTTGTGTCTGCCCATTTTTCGGAAGATAACCCGAATCATAATAAGCTGATCCTCCATTTCCACGGTCCTTACGGTGTCGGCAAACAGGAGCTCGCCCAGGCAATCTGCGGACAACTGGGCTGCCCTCTCCTCCGCATCGATGCAGAATCTCTTCTCTCACGTGAGGGGAGCGGCGAAGAGCTTCTCCCGTTAGCCTTCCGGGAAGGCCTGCTCCTCCAGGCTGCCCTCTATTTGCGCAACGTGGACGTCCTTGCAAAAGAAGATGACAAAACAAAGGTCTTTATGAAGCGCCTGGTCCGCCTGATCGGCGAATACGGCTGGCTCACATTCCTGACGGGGGAAAAACCATGGACACACAAAGGTCTTTTTGGTGACGCCCTTTTTCACAGCGTGGAATTCCCCATTCCGGATGTACCTGTGCGAAGCGCTGCATGGCGGAAAAGTCTTGCCGTCTTTGGTGAGGAGAGCGGCAACCTGTGGGCTGCCCGACTGGCCGATCAGTTCCAGCTTACCCCGGGCCAGATCAAGGACGCGATCGGATATGCGGTTTGCCGGCGGACGGTGAGCAAGGCACGTCGGAACGTATCCCTTCCGGACCTCTACGCAGCGTGCCGCAGCCAATCAAACCAGAAATTGGAGGAGATGGCCCAGAAGGGTAAGGCAGGTTATAGCTGGGACGATCTGGTGCTGCCCGACGACAAGCTGGCGCAGCTCAAAGAAATATACAATCAGCTTAAGCATCGCTACCGGGTCTTCGGCGAATGGGGATTCGGGGCAAAGCTCTCCCACGGCAAGGGGCTGAGCGTCCTCTTTTCGGGGCCGTCGGGTACAGGCAAGACCATGGCGGCACAGGTGATCGCCAATGACCTGGAGCTTGACCTCTATAAAATCGATCTTTCAGGGGTTGTGAGCAAATACATCGGGGAGACGGAAAAGAACCTGGCCGGAGTCTTTCAGGAGGCCGAGACGAGCAACGCCATTCTGTTTTTCGACGAGGCCGATGCCCTTTTCGGGAAGCGCACGGAAGTGTCGGATGCCCACGACCGGTACGCAAACATCGAAACAAGCTACCTCCTGCAAAAGATGGAGGAGTACGAAGGCATGGTCATCCTGGCGACGAATCTTCGGACCAACATGGACGAAGCTTTTACGAGGAGAATCAGGTTCATTGTCGAGTTTCCGTTTCCTGATGAGGCGAGCCGGTCGAAGATCTGGAAGACCCATTTTCCAGGGGCCGCCCCTCTAAGCGACGAGATCGACTTTGAATTTTTATCGAAGCAGTTCCAGATTGCCGGTGGCAGTATCAAGAATATTGTCCTCAATGCCGCTTTCCTTGCAGCGGAGAATGGAGGTGCCATCGGCATGGACCATATCCTCCACGGGGTGAAAAGAGAATTTGAGAAAATAGGAAAGTTATGGACCGAGCACCATCTTTACAGACCCACAGGCACAGGGGGTAAGGAACGATGACGACAGGAACCAGAGAATGGGGAAAACAGCATCTTGACCAAGGGGGACTCAAGAAGACACGTGACGCGGAAAAGCCGGGTCTCCATGCCTGCGGAGGCTGCAATGCCTGCCATGAGATGACGAGAATCCATCATGGAGGCAACACGACGGCTGCCTTGCCCGGTGTCGGGGCAGAGGGACCGAGCCTCCAAAAACCTTGCGCAACTACGTTTTTCCAGAGAAACCTGGGGAATGCCCATCTTCAAGCGATGAATGGACACGGAGTTGCCCCGCAACCCGGCGCACCCAAGGGCTCCGTGAAGCCGGTAATTCAAAGAGCGTGCAATTGCGGTGGCTCATGTGAAAGTTCTTGCGGCAAGGAGGAAGAGAACGTGCAGGCAAAGCTCACCGTAGGAGCAGCCCATGACGTGTACGAGCAGGAAGCGGACCGGGTGGCGAACCGGATCATGGAAATGTCGCCTCCATCCGTGGAGACAGGCGCCGATGGATCAGGGGACGGCATGCGCATCTCGCGGATGACAGCCGGCGGCAGCGGGCAGGAAACAGCCTCGACAGATGTGGAACCGGACACCAGCGGAGGCCGGCCGCTGGCGCCTTCAACGCTTAAGTTCATGGAGCCGCGATTCGGGGTTGATTTCAGTGGTGTCTCTCTTCATGCAGACGATAGAGCGGGTGAAAAGGCCGCGCAGATTCAGGCAAAGGCATTCACCCATAAAAACCATATATGGATGGGAAAGGGAGAGACCGAGGAAAACAGGGGGCTTATGGCCCACGAGTTGACCCACGTCATACAACAAAACGGGATCAGTGCGGATTCCGCACCGATCAGGCGTGAGGAGACTCAGCAGGCGGCAGCCCCGGCAGCCAAAACGGTAACCGTCGATCTTGTCAAGCTACGGGGATCATCACGTAATCCGGCAGATGACGTGTCTTTTGCCAACACGGTGTTCCGGCCTGCCAACGTACAGTTCACAATAGGGGCGAACCGGTCTGTCCCTGATGCGACCTCCGATTCATGGCTTGGGGGAGACACAAATCTGGCGAGGATTCATTCATGCACGGATGTGGACCCGGAGGAAGAGGCGATGCGTTCCGGTGCAACCACTGCGTACAGTCTTGGCAGTCGCATCAAGGCATTTTATGTGGAGAGCATGACACCATCGGAGCGAGCGGTCTGTTTTCCTGGGTATTGCGCCGGCGGATCGAGGGCTTCATTTCTGGACCACGCGTATGTGACGAACAGTGGCGCAAATCGGTCTCTTTCCCATGAATTCGGTCATATTCTGCTGAATAACGGCAATCATACGGGCGTTGACAATCCTTCGGACACGAGTAACCTCATGGTGCCTACAAACAGCGCAACAGGCGAAAACCTGGACAACAGTCAACGTACCACGATATACGGCAATGCATGAATATTTTGAAGAGGTTATTCCAATTAGCGTTCATCGTGATACCATTGTTGGCAGCGTCCTCTCCATCCTCGACGTACTTGTTGTGCGCCTCCGGTGGCTCGTCCTTGCCGTCTCAGTCTCACTTCGAATGCAAATTGGAATTACAGTTAATGAACGGTAAGGATGGGAGCTAGATATGCCGGGCGGTTTTTCCAACAAACCAAAAATACTGCGGGGGGCATTCGTGGAATACGGCTTGAGTATCCCCCCTCTTTTTGTCGTCTTCCAGTTCAATCCGGTCCAGTTGACCAGAAACCGGACGCTCACCTACAGACTTGGTGAGGAAGCACAACGGGCAGGCCCGAGAAAGGCTCATCAGAACCCGATATACAAAGACCTCACAAAGCTGCGCGATGATCAGATTGTGACTATACAGGAAGAGACCATCGGTTTCGAGATACGCCTCGATGCCACAGATAAGCTGAACGAAGGGGATGCGATTACGGAACAGTTCGGGATTTCGCCACAACTCTCCACCCTGGAGCTGATGGTGCACCCGAAAGAAGAAAGCCTTCTCGGGGCGGCCCTGAGTTCCCTGCTGGGATCATCGTCGAATGCCTTCAGTTTTACGAAAAGCCCGAATCCTCCAATGATCCTCTTTATTTGGGGACGCAAGAAGGTTCTTCCGGTCAACATCAACAGTATGAATATTACCGAAACCGAGTTCAGCACCGACCTGAATCCGATCCGGGCCACCGTTGCAGTCAATCTGACCGTTATCGAGGGACAGAGTCTTCCGTATAAGTATTCCAAGGCCATGAAAGAAGCCATGTCGGTACTCAATTTGGCCAATATTGCAAGCATTACCGATGTCATGATTCCAGGGTAGGGATGATATGTTTTCAAAGAATTCACGATACAAGAAGCTGTCCGATACGGTAACGACTGATGCCCGGGGGAGACGCCTGGGGTCGAAAACCCTTCGGATGGTACCCGACGTGGCCGGGACCTTCCGGTATGTTGTTGAAGAAGGCGACCGCCTCGATCATCTGGCCTATAAAGCATACAAAGATTCAACGAAGTGGTGGAGGATCTGCGATGCAAATCCGGAGTTCATGTCTCCCCAGGCAATGGTCGGCAAAGAGCCGTTGGTGACGATCTCCATTCGTGTTACCTTTCCCGGCGAAGGCGACCCTCCATGGTGCGACCTCATAAGGAATTTGTCGGCCTTGGTGGGCGTCGAGGATGCGAGCATCGTCGATGACATTCGACTTGTGGAACGAGAGATGGAGTATGAAGGAGATACAATAACCTATACGGGAGAGCGGGCTGCACGTAGCGTTGCCGTGGTATTCAACCGGATGAATATGCGCAAGAGGGCGATAGTTCACGAGATACGGGCCTTGGGTTTTAACACGGGAGAATCCTTCACCATCAGCAGGGTGGGGAAGAAGATCGTTCTTCCGCCCGACGTTCAGGGGTAGCAGGGTTGCCGGCCTATGGAAAATGAGAACCTAAGGATCGAGATCGAAGGGAAGGAAGCGGAGGATATCTACCCGGATCTCCTGAGCCTTGAGGTTGAACTGGACGAAGAGCTTGCCGCCATGTTCAAGCTTCAACTCGCTTCGTTGCAGCAGCCTGACGGGACCTGGAGTTATCTTGATGATGACCGGTTCATGGTCTGGAAAAAGGTGACAATCTCGGCCGGCTTCTCGACCGGCATGGAGCAGCTTATTGACGGCTATGTTACCCATGTTAAGCCTTATTTTGACCTTGATCCTGCCCAGTGCAAGCTGGAAGTTTGGGGCATGGATGCAAGCTGCCTCCTGGACCGCGAGGAAAAGTTGAAGGATTGGCCCAACAAGAAGGATAGTGACATTGCCACAGAGATATTCAATGCTTACGGCCTCACGCCCGAGGTGGAAGATACGACCATAGTCCATGATGAGGCGGTGTCCACCATTATCCAGCGTGAGACGGACATGCAGTTTCTCCAGAGGATGGCCCTGCGAAACGGTTATGAATGCTACGTCGAAGAAGGCAAGGGCTATTTCAGGCCCCCTCAGCTCAGCGGCACTCCTCAGGCAGTGCTGGCTGTCCATTTTGGAGATGAGACGAATGTCGACAATATGTCCTTTGAGGTCGACGGGCTCAAGGCCGCCGAGGTTGCCATGGTTCAGATAGACAGGGCTGAGAAGAGCGTGCTCCAGGCCTCCACGGCAACCGGTCAGCAGACGAGCCTCGGCCGGAATGACACCGTTGCGTTGCTGCCTTCCGGGGTGGACCCGGCCAAGGTCTATGTGGGCATGAACGTTGCCACGGGCAATCCCGAAATGACCGCCCTCTGTGCCGGACTTTTCCATGATTATTCATGGTTTGTTACCGGAGAAGGAAAGGTTGATGCCAATAAATACGGAAATGTGCTGAAGACGCGACAGACGGTTACTATAAAAGGGGTCGGCGAAACGTACAGCGGTATCTACTACGTCACCCATGTGACCCACACCTTTGCTGCCGAAGGATATTCGCAGCGATTCAAGGTAAAGCGCAACGGACTGATGCCGACCGGTTCGGAACAGTTTTCTGCTTCAGGGTCTTTCGGAGGGCTTTTGTGAGGGCAAGCGCATGAATATAGAAACGATTGTGGCCCACCTTGTCCAGAAGGTCGAGCACCGTTTTTACGGCAAATACCGCGGCCTTGTCGTTGATAACGCCGACCCCGAACAGCTTGGAAGGCTAAAAATCAAGGTTCCCAGCGTACTCGGCGAGAATGTGGTGACCGGCTGGGCTTTGCCCTGTGTTCCCTATGGCGGAGATGTGAATCAGGGCTTTCTTTTTATCCCTGAGGTAGGTGCCGGGGTATGGGTGGAGTTTGAAGAAGGCGACCTCGAGTTCCCCATATGGGTGGGGACCTTCTGGAGCAAGCCCGGCGGCGACAGCGAGCTCCCGAAACTGTCCAAAGCCGACGGTTCGGAGGAAAGCAGCGTTCAGGACCCGCCGACAGGGAAGATTATCAAGACGAAAAAAGGGCATACGATCCAGCTTGAAGACGCGGATAACGACCAGGAGATGATTCGGATCGTTGAGGCAACGCACAAGCATATCATAACCATGGATAAAGACGGGATTTCCATACAGGAAGGCAAAAAAGGAATAAAGATTACTGATACGTCCGGAAATACCATTAGCATGAAGAGCGACGGCATAGTCGTTGAAGACAAGAACGGAAACAAGATCGACATGAATAATCAGGGGATTGTTTGCAGTGATATGAACGGCAACAAGATAACCATGAATGCAAGCAGCGGTTTTCCTGCCGGCCCGGGTGTTGCTGTCAATGGAGGCAGCAAGAGGGTCTGCCTCGATGGCCTCATAGATTGGCTTTTACAGCACCAGCATGTGGGAAACATGGGTGCCCCCACACCTCTTTTTCCTGCCAATATTGCGGACCTGATTGCAGCAAAGGCCGGCGCACCAAACGGCATACTATCGACAAAGATCAAGGTGGAATGAGAACATGTGTCACATTTTCTATTACCGGGCAGCAGTTACTATCGTGACCCAAAGTAGATACGATCCTGACAGGCTGAGCGCTAAAAAGGAGTATTGCACATGTCCTTAAAAGCAGGCAGCATGGACCCTCCGTCGGAGATGAGCAAGGCCATCTTCGACCAATTGGACAAGAATCTGATGAGTCAGGCGGACAAGGACGCCATGAAGGCGGCGGACCTGGAGGTGATCCGTGCCGGGTGGCGCAAGCTTGCCTACTCCATCGCCCAGGGCATAACGGACTATATCAATGCAAACCTGGAAATCGTCGGGGTGAAGACTGCGGTGACGGGAAACACCGGACAGGGAGGGGCTGATTTGCATACCCACTCTGTCAGCCTCACGGGTGTGCAGGGCAGCAGTGGAATAGGACACGCCAAAACGGAGACGTGAGAGGAATGAGTACAGAAAAGACAACGTTCGGTTTTCCCTTCGCTGTAACCGGTGACGGCAGCATAAAAGCTGCGGGAGGCGATGAGGCTATCCGCGGGAAGATTATCCAGGTCCTCTTTACGGCACCGGGAGAGAGGGTCAACCTGCCCGATTTCGGTTGCGGCCTCTTCAATCTTGTTTTTGAGCCGAACGACACGGTTCTTGCGGCGGCAATGGAGTTTACCGTCGGACAAGCACTCACCCGCTGGCTCGGCGATGAGATCATCGTTGACAGCGTTGGTGTTGAGTCCGGCGAGGAAACAGTAAATATCGAGGTTATCTACACCAAACGAGCGGATCTTTCGCGGCAGGCAGTACGGGTTCATTTCAGATAAGGAGCATCCATGGCAGAGATTATTAAGAAGGTGAACGGCATGCAGATAGTCGACTACATGGCGCGGGATTATGCCAGTATCCTGCAAGCCATGAGAGAGCTTATCCCGGAAAAACTGCCGAATTGGAAAGACTATAAGTCGGAGGCCGACTTCGGGAACGTGCTTCTGCAGCTCTTCGCCCATATGGGCGATATCTTGAGCTATTATCAAGATCGTATCGCCAACGAAAGTTTCCTTGGCACGGCGCAGACCAGACAGAGCATCATACATCACCTGAAGCTTATCGGATACAGGCTGGCTACCGCGGCTCCGGCTTCGACGATACTGAAGCTCACTGTGCCGCCGACGTACACGGGTACGTTCACCATCAAGAAGGGGGATGCCTTTGCGACAAAGAGCCAAAAAGAAAAGCCGAGCATTCGCTTTGAATATATCGGTGAAGATTTTACCGTCGACTGCAGCGCCCTCGTGACAAATCCTCTCACGCACAGAAAGGAGATTCCCCATGAGATTCCCGTTGAAGAGGGGCGTTTGATCGAGAACGAGAGGCTTGGGATTTCGAATGGAAAGCCCAACCAGCAATTCACCCTTGCCCATAAAGGTCTCATTTTGAGGTCCCTCGGGATAGGCTCCGAGGCAAACAAGGATATTACCCTCACAACAAAGCTGGGCGATATGGAAGAATCGTGGACCTTGCAGGAAACTCTCGCGTTCAGCAGGGCAGGACAGCAGGAGGGGGTGCAGAAGGATTATGCCATAGAGATCGATGAAGACGACAGGGCAACGATTATCTTCGGGGACGGAGACTTCGGGGCCATACCGCCTGCCGGGGCCGACATTCATGCGACGTACCGTGTCGGAGGCGGGCTCAAAGGAAATGTTCTTGCGAATACGATCCAGACCATTGTAGAGGCTCCCCAGCTCACCGCAATCGGCGCACGGGTCAGCAACCCCGGGCCTGCTACGGGGGGGTCGGAGCGTGAAAGCATCGAACATGCCGTAATGCACGCTCCGGGCGTGTTCCGTTCCCTGAAAAGGGCCGTGACGGCCGAAGACTACGAGGCCCTTGCCCTCAATTATAAGGGTGTCGGCAAAGTAAGGGCCAAGGCAGGAAACTGGAACAGGGTAAGGCTCTTTGTTGCGCCTGACGGCGGAGGGAATGTGAGCGATATTCTGAAGAAGAACCTCCTGGCCTATTTTGAGGATAAGAGGCCCTTGACAACAGTCATTGAGATTGCCGATGTGGACTACGTGAAGATTTACATCACCGCCGAGCTTGCTATAGAGCGGTATTACGTTCAGGAGAACACCAAAGAAAAAGTCCGAAAGGCGGTGGCGGACCTCCTCTCCTTCGACAATGTCGATTTTGAGCAGACCCTGTATCTCAGCAAGTTCTATGAAGCTATCGAAGCCATCGAGGGCGTTCAGTATGTGATGATTACCGAGTTCTGTGAATTGAGATCGGGCCAGAGAGCAGACCGGAGGGGATATCCCACCCAAGGGGGCAGCCGTGAGATGGTAAAGCCCAACGGGAAAATCGATCTTGGGACAAACGAGATTCCCAGAATCCCTGACGATGCAGACGACGATCCGAACTATGCCGGCGGCGTACACATCGTGCTTGCCGAAGAAGGAGCAGCGTAACGGTGCAGCTAGAGAATATCAACGCAAAGCCACATCCCTACGGTAACAGGATCGACCTGTCCTGGGAAAATCCGGAGCCCGATGTTTATCGCTGGGTCAGGATCGTGCGCAGGGAAGGGTCGTACCCGGTCTCCTACGAAGATGGACAGAACGTTGGAGAAGCAGATGCCTTTCTCTTTGCCTTGGACGAAACGGCTGCTGCGGATCTGGATGGTGGGGCGCTCTCTCTCGACCTTATTCAGAGTTTTTCAAATGCCGGGATATTCCTTGCGACCGACGCCATGGTCAAGGTGGAAGAGGCTTCGAAAAAATGGCTTGTCACCTACGAAAACACCAGGTATGTACTGAAGAAAGACGGCAGCACCGTCTTTGCCTATAACAGGAAAGGGTTTGCTGTTGATGAGAATCTGAGGAGCGAGCATGTTTACTACTACTGCCTCTTCCCTTTCAAGAAAAATCCCTTTGGGTATATTGCCGACCCTTCCCACCGCATTGCAGCCACGGCTACAGGCCCCTATGATGCGGCGGGTCAGATGTATGATCTCCTGCCGCGCATTTATCACCGCTATGACACGGTCACATCAAGCCAAGTCCTGGAAAGCGACCGGGAAAAAGGGGAATTACGCCGCTTCCTTGATATTCCGGGGAGTCAGCTCGATCAGTTGTACAGTCTCGCGAAAACTCTCCTCCATGTTCGTAATATCGATAAAATAGATGGCAGGCTCCTTCCGCTTCTGGCTCAATGGATCGGCTGGAAAACCGATTACCGTAATGAAATTGAGGAACAGCGTAACGAAATCAGAGAGGCCCCCTTCATTTACAAAACAACGGGTCTTATTTCCAATGTCGAAGCGGCGGTAAAGCGCATAAGCGGCTGGGAAAGCCGGACAAAAGAGTTCGTTCACAACGTGTTCCTCGCAAACTATCCCGAGCAGTTGAATCTCTGGGCAACGGAGGCGGTGTCCGATGCGTGGTCGGAACCCGCGGAGCCTTTCTCTCTCGATTTTGCCTACGAGGGCAGACCATCGGCGGCGCAGGAAGAAACGGGAAAAATCTGGCTCTTTTACCATACTTACAGGGATCGGCTCTTTCAGAGAGACGGGAGTTCCCGGCGCGTCTCCAATATCTGGTACAAAACATGCGATGAGGCCGGCTGGTCGCCGAGCGCACCCCTTACCGACCGTGTCGGCATCGACAAGTATCCGACGGCAGCCGTTCACGGGGAGAATCTCATTGTCTTCTGGAGCGTTTATAGCCAGGAGGACAGTGCATGGCATATCGAATACAAAGTCCGTGCCGGTAATGCCTGGCGCTCAAGCGTGACGGGGTATGAAGCGCCATTCGGACCCGAGCAGGCGGAACGGAAAAAGCCCCTTGCCGTGACCGATGACACCGGAGGGCTCTGGCTCTTCTGGCTCGAAAAGAAGGCGCAGCGGTGGCAGATGAAGTACAACCGGCATGACGGACAGGGCTGGCAACTATCCACGCCTGCTGATTTTCCCTTTAAGAACGAGCAGATGGACGATGCCTTTGTTCTTTTCTGTTCCTCTGGCACTGCTCCGCGAATCTACGTATTCTGGAGCCGGAAAGATGACAACTTACGATCGCGCAGCATAACCTATACCTGGAAGAATAGCGCCGACGCTACTCTGCAAGATTGGGATGCCACCCTTCATCTGGTCCCGAAGGTGTCGGATCAGGAGTATGACGACAGGGAGCCGTCCGCTCTTGTAACGGAGGCGGACACAATCGATCTCTTCTGGAGCTCAAACGGGGGAGGGAGTGCTTCCATCAGACATAATACCCTGATCCCTTCTGCCGGTACGTGGGGTGTGGCAGAAGACATAACGAAGGGACCTTATTCCGAACGTGATCCGCTGCCTCTTACGGTAAACAATGTTCGCACGGTGGTGTACCGTTCGAACCGGAGTATCTCGTATAAGAGTCAGGCATACAGGGCCACGGAGACAACCGACTTCCGGTATGCCGGTTCTGTGACCGTAGACACTCGAAATACCGCCAAGAACGAACTCTACGAGGAGTTCGAAAACTTTCAGGCCTACACCTATGATACCGGCATCGCCCTCAAGAACGGAGAAAAAGTACCAGCCAAGACCTATGATGTCGACAGGAAAGATGATAGCTGGTATGCGCGCGATACGGTTGCGGTGTATCTGAAGGCAGGGACGGGCGACCCGGGCCTTATCAACCGGAATCGCGGTATCATCAAACAACTTTTAACAGAAATCATGCCTATCCAGGTCAGGCCTGTTTTTGTCATTGAAACGGTCGAGGAAGAGAAGGTCTACACGTATGACTTCAAGAAAGATAAGGTTCAACGGGTCATTATTGAGCAGTTTGCCGACGAAATCACGGCCACCGGTGAACCGGAGAAATACAGAGGGATAGCGGATACTTACGTGGATACGATACCGGAATGGAGCCGGATGTATGCATGCGACGCAACCGGCAGCCGCTATCTGGACCACCATACGGTGAATTTTGATGTTTCCGGCCCGGCGACGCCGGATACAAGATATAGAACCTGGCACACGGGATTAAACAGGGAGATAGAGGAGGATACTACATGACAGGGAATGGTATTTCCATCAAAGGCATGTATCGCGATGTTTTAATAGATCCGGACAAGAGAGGCGTCACCTATGACAGCGGGTGGCATTCCAATACGATTGTCCGGCACTGCAGGGTCCTTATTGCAGGCTTCATGAAGAATGAATCGCCCGGCGGAATACAATACCTTGCCGTGGGCCGGGGCAAAGACGAATGGGATGGACAGTGGAACACCGCGACCCCCCCGGGACCCCCCTTGGACACGGTTGCCGCGCTGGAGTCTCAAGCTGTCGACAGCCCTATCCGTGTCGAACCCGGTGCTCCTGTTCCCGGCGAGGAATATCTGCAGATAGTCTACCTGGACCCGGCAGATCAGCCTGTCTTCGGTCAGCCGACCAGCCGCCTGCAGGTCACGGCTACCCTGAAACCCGGCTACCCTGCCCCGGTAGAATTCAACACCTATCCATTGCGGGAATTCGGCCTTTTTGGGAGCTTCGGAGGTCAGCCCTTCATGATCAACTGCGTCAGACACCCTGTCATCTATAAGGATCTATCAGCGACACTGGTAAGAGAAATCAAGCTGTACTTTTGATTAAGGAGGAAAGAATGGGCAATTTTTCAAGGGATACCTTTGACAAACTGAAAAATTATGTCGGCGTCCGTCTCCAGCAGGGGGTCCCACTGGTTGATGCCGACTGGAATGAGCTTGAAGATATCAGGAAATACGAGCTCGAGTCCTTTATTAAACGATTCATCGGCAACGGTGTTCCCAAGGGTAATGACGGATTCAATATTATGCCCATACCTTCCGTGAATAACGATTTTATCATTCGGGGCGGTAATGGTACGCTGGAGGGCGCAGGCTGCTGCCTTGTCGAAGGGCGGGAGGTAGTGCTGCCGGCGAACATCCAGTACACGCAGCAGGTGCTCTTTACGAATCCGGAAAAAGCAACAGAGTGGAACGAGGGCAAGGCGGACGACGAGAAGATATCCGCGTTACCGCCGTTGACTGTCCCGCCCGGTCCGCGGACAGACCTTGTGTATCTTGATGTGTGGGAGCGGGAGGTTGATGCGCAGGAAGATACAAACCTCGTGAATGTCCTCATTGGGGTACAAACATGCGTTCGCCTGAAAAGAGAATGGGTAGTGCGTGTTTTGGAAAACTATACGGGAATCGCCCCTGTTCAACCCTCAGGCCATGTTTCGTATCCCCTCGCGCTCCTCATGCGCAACGGCCAACAGCTTACGATTCAGGATGTACGCCGAACCGGTCTAACACTGGCGGCCTTTGACGACGAAATTGCCGATGCCCGGGGCATGAAGGCCAATCTCGGCAATCGTCTTGACGAGTCGTTGACAGCAGGCGGACAATTGCGCCAGAAAATTGTGGGGAGACCGCAGTTCACGGCTGAGCTTGAAAACAGCTATCATACCATAGAGAGCCATCTCTCCAATACGGCCAACCCCCATCACGTCACGGCCGCTCAAGCCGGTGCACTGGCCTTGAGCGCCTATGAATTGGACAACAGGCAGCTCATTCAGGTTGCCTTCTCACCCAGCGATGCAAACGGCGCCGAGCGAACCATAAATGTGGGTTTTCAGCCACGATTTGTGTGGTCCGTAGGCAACTGCAACGCCCTCTTAAGCGGTGCCTGGTTCGGCGCGAACACCTATGGCTTTGCAGACCTCAGGGCCCCTACGATCCAGGAGTGCACAGGAACGATCATCTACCGGTATTCGACGAATCCGTTTTGGCGGCAGCAGGGGTACACGACGCAGGCCCTCTATGCGGCGCGTTTTCAGGATGAATCAGCTTCGCCGAGGCGAAGGGGAACCCTCCACGTTGGTATTTCTGCTGTTTCGGCCACGGGCATAACCGTTAAGTTTACACGGGATGAGCCGAGCGGGACCGGCGCCGGTACGGACCGTGGCATTGAGAACTTTGGAATCACGCTCCGGTTATTGGTTCTGGGTTGAAAAGACCATGAGAAAAGATATGAAGAAATCGCAAGATTGCGTGGAGGTGGCGAATGTGGGTCGTTTATAGAAAAGGCGCGCGGAGTATTATCGGAATCACGGCGGTTGGCGGCATAGACCCTGACAAAGAAACGGCAATCAAGGAAGTTGTCGGAGGGACCGTAGCTCCGGGTGATATCAGCGAATATGAAGCGATCCAGGTAACGGACCGTGAAAAGATCTCGCAGTACCTCGAGGCCTTTCCGGGGAGGCTGGTGGTGACGGGGACAACGAAACAGCCCAGGCTGGTCATTCGGGAACCGGAGGTATTTTCGCTCTATATTACGACGGATGCCGGGGACAAACATCCTATTGACGGGATTCCCACAATACCTGCCGACGGGACATCCTCAGTTCTGATTACCATACAGAAGGTGGACGAGCGCGCAAAACCACAAACCGGCAAAAAAGATAATGATCAGCTTTATCTGCGGGCCAATCATGGCATTATCCGTGATGCGGCCGGCAAAGAGGCTATAAGCAGTATCACATTGGATAAAGGGGAGGCCAGGATCAGGTTATTCTCGGAAACCGTAAAGCGGGTCGCCACAATCCAGATAATGGCCAACAATCCCGACATACAGGATTGCATGCTCCGTGTCGAGTTTGTGTGATTCACCCGTTATGGAAATGGCCATGGAGAGTAGAGGGCTGCGACAGAGGACGAGGGTACCTGTCGATGGGAGAGAAGGGAATATAGCAATGCTGCAACTGGTTGCCGAAAGTCTCGGGGATATGAAGAAAAAGGTAGTTTTCCTGGGCGGCACCATTATACCTTTTTTGCTGACCCGGAAGGTTCCACTTGATTTGCGGCCGAGCAGGGACGTGGATTTTATTGTTGATTTTGACTCAAAAGAGGAGCTTTACGAGTTCGAGGACGGACTGTGGGAACAAGGCTTCAAAAGGGTGAGCACCGGAGCGGTCTCCAAGTGGAAGATTGACGACGTAAGCGTTGATGTTCTCCCCGCGGGCCCGGTACTGGATTTTAACAACAAGTGGTGTGATGAGGCGGTGGGTCATCCGACGCGGGTCAACATCGGGAAAGGTATGGTTGTCGACATAATGCCGC
>Ga0180030_1238680_pt1 | contig 15866 bp, 12 predicted proteins | sample BioARNtimezero_2_FD_135995 | JGI IMG/M metagenome (GOLD analysis project Ga0180030, IMG submission 135995) | Anaerobic biogas reactor microbial communites from Seattle, Washington, USA - Biogas_R2-A RNA time zero (Metagenome Metatranscriptome) | ecosystem: Engineered > Bioreactor > Anaerobic >...
ATTTTTCACAGCATTAATAAATTCTACTGGAAACTCTGTATCTTTAATGGTATGCTTAAAATCAATTCCTATAGATGCTTCAACGGGTTCAAGTTTCAATGATACCCGTGCATACTGGCTCTTTCCACCAATAAGCTGCGACAGTTCATAATCATCATTAATACTCTTTGTAACTGTCTCTTTATATGAAACCTGGGGTTTACCAACGTGTACCCCAACGTTAAATTCTCTTATCAATCGATCAATAAGTATTTCCAGGTGAAGCTCCCCCATCCCATAGAGCAACCTCTGACCTGTTTCACTATTAATACTCACTCTACATGTCGGATCTTCATCCGATAAACTTTTCAACGCTGTAACAAGCTTTTCCTCATCTACAGTACTCTTCGGTTCAATCGCCCGTTCAAGTACCGGTTCAGGAAAAATCATTTTTTCAAAAACTATCGGAAACGCAGGATCGCAAATCGTATCTCCGGTCGTTGTATCCTTTAAGCCGACTATAGCTAAAATATCACCGACCCGTAAAAATTGTTCAGCATGCCTTTTATTAGAATGCATCCTGAAAATCCTGGTAACTTTTTCTTTAGCCTTTGTGCGAGGGTTGTAATATACATCTTTAAAACCTGCTTTACCAGAATAAACACGGGCATAGGCAAGTCTTCCTATATGAGGATCTGATGAAATCTTAAAAACCAACGCTGAAAATGGCTGTTTTTCTTCAGGACGACGTTCTTTTTCCTCTCCTGATACAGGATCTGTACCATGAACAACACCTCTATCCTGAGGTGAGGGCAGAAAGTCAACCACTGCATTCATCAACTGCTGTATACCTTTATTTTTAAAGGCTGACCCACAAAGCACAGGCACTATTTGATTAGTAAGTACTCCGTTTCTTACAGCTTTCTTAATATCATCAACACCAATCTCTTTATCTTCAATTGCCAACTGCATTAGCTCGTCGCTATAGTCAAGAATCTGCTCAATCATTGCACATCTTCTTTCTTTAGCTTCCTCAAGCACCACACTATCAATTTCTGATTCAATTACATTTACTCCAAGCGTTTCTTCATCATATCGATACGCTTTCATTGCAATCAGATCAATAACACCTTCAAACTGATCTTCTTTACCAATCGGCATTTGTACTGCTACCGGTTTTGCTGCCAATTTGTGAATTATCTCATCCACACAATTGTAAAAATCAGCACCAACACGGTCCATCTTATTCACAAACACGATCCGGGGAACGCAATACTTATTAGCTTGACGCCAAACAGTTTCTGACTGAGGTTCCACGCCTCCAACCGAATCGAACACGGCAACTGCGCCATCCAAAACTCTCAAAGATCTTTCGACTTCAATTGTGAAGTCTACATGGCCCGGAGTATCAATAATGTTTATATGATACTCATGCCATGTACATGTTGTCGCTGCAGAGGTAATTGTAATACCCCGTTCGCGTTCCTGAATCATCCAGTCCATAGTAGCATTACCATTATGAACCTCACCCATACGATGCAGAATCCCGCTATAAAACAGCATTCTCTCCGTAGTGGTTGTTTTCCCTGCATCAATGTGAGCCATGATGCCAATATTGCGAATTTTCTCCAGAGCATTATCACTCATATTCAGTAACCTTTACCTATCCACCTACTTGTAACAAAAAAACTTTCATTCGCGCAGCCTGGACAAGTATCCCCACCATTATCGGCTGTGGTAAACCGTGCCCCGGGTTAATCAACGCTATTGGCTGACTCCTGGCAGGAGATTCAAAGAACACTCATTAGAAACGGAAGTGTGCAAACGCCCTGTTTGCTTCTGCCATTTTATGAGTATCAATTTTCTTTCTGACCGCGCCACCTTCATTCTTTGACGCCTGAACAAATTCATTTGCAAGCTTCTCAGACATGCACTTTTCAGACCTGCTTCTAGAATAAGTTATCAACCACCGAATCGCAAGTGATGTACGCCTCTCTGTAGGTACTTCAATAGGAACCTGATAGTTCGCACCACCAATACGACGAGATTTAACTTCAAGCATAGGCTTTACGTTCTCAATCGCCTTCTTAAAAACGCTCAACCCGTCCATACCGGCACGCTCACCAGCAAGCGCCACTGCATCGTAGAAAATCTTCTCTGCAAGACGCTTCTTACCACCACGCACGACATTATTTACAAATTGCGTAACAAGTGTACTGTTGAACTTTGGATCTGGAACGAGATCTTTCTTTATTGCTTTTCTTCTTCTTGACATATTATTCCCTTATTTCTTTGGCCGCTTTACACCGTATTTAGAACGACTACGCTTACGATTCTGAACGCCCTGTGTATCGAGCGCACCACGAATAATATGATAACGAACTCCGGGAACGTCCTTAACACGACCACCTCTAATTAAAACAATTGAGTGTTCCTGTAAATTGTGACCTTCTCCAGGTATGTAAGCATTTACTTCCATATGATTTGTTAAACGCACGCGGGCAACCTTTCTCAATGCTGAGTTAGGTTTCTTCGGCGTAGTTGTAAACACACGCGTACATACTCCACGACGCTGTGGACATGAATGCAAAGCCGGTGACTTGCTCCGGTTTGCCTGGCTCACTCGCCCTTTACGTATAAGTTGACTGATCGTAGGCACTTATCATCCTCCAAAAAAAAAGACAGTCCCTAAATATAATAATTTGTTTTACAGTAATCAATACTTATTCAAACTATTTTATTTAAAATTGTTCACCAATATCAACAAAATCTTCAATCGCCTCATGTTCTTCAACCGGTAATGTATCAGATTCTGTATCCTTTACACGTAGATTCTTAAAAATCTTTGAACCTGTACCAGCTGGTATAAGATTTCCCATGAGAAGGTTCTCCTTAAGACCATTGAGATTATCAATTTTACCCTCAACAGCAGCTTTTGAAAGAACCTTGGTAGTTTCCTGGAATGATGCCGCACTGAGGAATGACTCTGTTGTCAATGATGCCTTAGTGATACCCAATAGTAACGGTTTAAACGTTGCAGGTTCACCACCTTCACCAATAACTCTTTCATTTACCTCACGAAGCTTCTTCTTATCTACATCATCACCTTCAAGAAACTCTGTATCACCACTACGCTCAACACGAACTTTTCTTAACATCTGGGCAACAATTACTTCAACGTGCTTATCGTTAATCGTAACACCCTGCAGACGATACACAGCCTGAATTTCATCAAGCATATAGTTCTGAACAGCGTTTTCCCCCATGATTCTAAGAATATCATGCGGATCAATTGATCCTTCACTAAGACGATCACCGGCTTTTACACGGTCACCCTCATGTATGCGCAGATGTTTGCCAAGAGGAATCAAATACTCTTTTGCATCACTGTGCTCATCACGAACGATTACTTTTCTATTACCACGCTCGTTTTCACCAAATTCAACGAATCCGTCAATTTCAGTAACAACAGCAGCATCCTTTGGTCTGCGTGCTTCAAAAAGCTCAGCAACACGCGGAAGACCACCTGTGATATCACGACTCTTGCTGCTTTCACGTGGGATCTTTAGAAGAATATCACCCTCACTGACCTTGTCACCCTGTTTTACAGCAAGATAACCTCCGGTAGGGACGGCAATATTTGCAACACGCTTATCACCATCCAAAATCTGAATGTGCGGATGCAGTTTACGTTCGCGGTGTTCAACGATAACAAAGTTAGTGATACCAGAACGTTCATCATATAACTCATGTACTGTTTCACCTTCAACGATATCACTGAAATTAATCGTACCACTCTTAGGTGTCATAATGACATTGTTGTATGGATCCCATTCTATAAGAATAGTACCCTTTGTCAACTTCTGACCATCCGTAACCTTTAAAAATGAACCATATGGAACATTATAACGGAAACGCTCACGTTCCTGTTCATCAAGCACTGCAAGTTCACCGGTACGGTTCATGACAACTGAACCATTGGTATGCTGTGCAGCCTCAATTCCATAATACTTGGCAAACCCGTCGATTTTTGCGACTTCCTTTGATTGTGCAATAAGACGTGATGCCGTACCACCAATGTGGAATGTACGCAGTGTGAGCTGAGTACCTGGTTCACCGATACTCTGTGCAGCCATAATACCAACTGCTTCACCATGCTCAACAATCTTACCTGTTGCAAGGTTACGCCCGTAACACCGGCGACAAACACCCTGCTTTGAATCGCATGTGAGCACTGAACGGATAAGTACCGACTCAATCCCCGCATTCTCGATTTTCTTTGCAAGCACTTCGTCTATTAACGTATTAATCGGAACAATAATTTCTTCTGAAACCGGATCATACACATCTTCCTGAGTAACACGACCAAGTATACGTGTTGCCAATGGCTCCATAACTTCATCACCCTCAGTCAGTGAGCTGATCTCAATACCCTTTGATGTACCACAGTCATCGTCTGATATGACCACGTCCTGAACAACATCAACAAGGCGACGTGTAAGATATCCTGCATCTGCTGTTTTCAGCGCAGTATCTGCGAGACCTTTACGGGCACCATGTGTCGAGATAAAGTACTCTAGAACAGTAAGACCATCCTTGAAGTTGGAAATAATCGGATTCTCGATGATTTCACCAACAGCACCAGTGATCTTTTTCTGAGGTTTCTGCATTAGTCCGCGCATACCAGCCAGCTGTTTGATCTGATCTTTGCTACCACGGGCCTGAGAATCCATCATGATGTACACCGGGTTGAATCCATCTTTGTCACGGGCAAGTGCATCGTGCATGATATCCGCAACCTGTGATGTTGTATGTGTCCAGAGGTCGATAAGCTTGTTATAGCGCTCACCCTCTGTAATAATACCGCGGTCATACTGTTTTCTGATACGTATCACTTCATCTTTTGACTTATTGATAATCTCGTTCTTCGCTTCAGGAACCACAAGATCCTCAGCACCAAAGGTGATACCTGCTCTTGTTGCATTTTCATATCCAAGCGATTTAATATTGTCAAGGAACTTACAGGTGACTTTTGTGCCATTCTGTTTGTAAACCTCGTTAATAAGCGCCTGAATTCTCTTCTTGTTGAGAAGATCATTGCAGAAAGGCATATTTTCAGGAACTACTGTATTGAGTATTACACGACCTGGTGTAGTCTCGATAAGTTTCCCTCTTTGTCTGATTTTAATTCTCGTATGAAGCTCAACCTGCTTGTCATATAACGCATGAAGCAGTTCGTCTGTATCCGAGAACATACGCCCCTCACCCTTGCGGCCCATTGCCATTTTAGTAAGGTAGTAAATTCCAAGAACAATATCCTGTGTCGGTGTCATAACCGGATGCCCTGATGCAGGTGACAGCAGGTTATTGGCACTTAACATAAGGAAACGACATTCAAGCTGCGACTCAAACGACAGCGGTACGTGAACAGCCATCTGGTCACCGTCAAAGTCAGCATTAAACGCAGTACATACGAGAGGATGCAAACGAATTGCTTTTCCTTCAACGAGTACCGGGAAGAATGCCTGAATACCAAGACGATGCAGCGTTGGAGCACGGTTTAAAAGAACAGGATGATCCTTGATAACTTCCTCAAGAATATCCCAGACTTCAGGACGTTCCTTTTCAACGAACTTTTTCGCGCTCTTTACTGTCTGGACAAGACCTTTTTCTTCAAGCTTCTGAATTACAAATGGTTTGAACAGCTCAAGCGCCATCATCTTCGGAAGTCCGCACTGATGAATCTTGAGTTCGGGACCAACTACGATTACGCTACGACCTGAATAATCAACACGTTTACCAAGAAGGTTCTGACGGAAACGTCCCTGTTTACCTTTGAGAAGATCACTGAGTGATTTAAGTGGACGTTTTCCTTCCCCTTTAACCGAGAATGTACGGCGGCCGTTATCAAAAAGTGTATCAACAGCTTCCTGAAGCATGCGCATTTCGTTACGCAAAATGACATCAGGTGCCTTTATCTCAATAAGTTTCTTGAGACGGTTGTTTCTGTTAATGACACGACGATACAGATCGTTAAGATCTGATGTCGCAAAACGTCCACCCTCAAGAGGAACAAGCGGCCTTAGATCGGGAGGAAGCACAGGAAGCACTCTGAGAATCATGTTCTCCGGTGTATTCTGTGATCTGATAAACGCCTCTGCTATTCTTAGACGCTTCAAATGATCCAGACGACGCTGCTCTGATGACTCAAGTTTTATTTTAGAACGTAAGTCAATGGCGAGCTCTTCAAGATCAATAGTAGCGAGCATCTCAAGAACTGCCTCACCACCCATTTTAGCAACAAACTGCTTATCCTGCTCTTCAAGTTCGATATATTCATCTTCACTTAAGAGTTGCCCCTTACGAAGAGTTGTATTACCCGGATCAATAACAACGTATGATTCATAGTATACAATTCTATCGAGGACTGTATTTGGCAGTCCGAGAAGATAACTGATAAATGATGGTACACTTTTCAAAAACCAGATATGAATGATAGGCACAGCAAGTTCTATATGCCCCATACGTTCACGTCGTACTTTTGAATGTGTCACTTCAACACCGCACCGGTCGCAAACTACACCACGATAACGGATACGTTTATATTTTCCGCAATTACACTCCCAGTTACGCACCGGTCCAAAGATCTTTTCACAGAAAAGACCATCACGTTCCGGTTTAAACGAACGGTAGTTGATGGTTTCCGGTTTAGTTACTTCGCCGAATGACCAGTTCCTGATTGTGTCAGGTGATGCCAATCTGATTGACACACCTGTAATCTCCTGCGCTTTTTTGTCAAGCTGGCTTCCAATATCTGCCACGTATAACCCCCTGGGTTAAAAGGCACCTTTTACAGTGCCCGACTTATTCAAAAACTTATTCTGCGGTTTCTTCCTCAGTAAGAACATCAATATCAAGTGCAAGAGCTTTAATTTCGCGAACAAGCACTTTAAATGATTCAGGAATTCCCGCATCCGGCGTATTTTCACCTTTTACAATTGCTTCATAGATCTTTGATCGTCCAGTGAGGTCATCACTTTTTACGGTCATGATCTGCTGAAGTGTATAGGCTGCACCATATGCTTCAAGTGCCCACACTTCCATTTCTCCAAAACGCTGACCTCCAAACTGAGATTTACCTCCGAGCGGCTGTTGCGTAACCAGAGAATATGGACCAATTGAACGGGCATGAATTTTGTCATCCACAAGGTGACAAAGCTTGAGCATATACATTGGTCCGACTGTTACATCATGATCAAACGGTTCTCCCGAGCGACCATCACGTAATCTGATCTTTCCGCTTTTTGGCATCCCGGCTTCGTCAAGCAAATTAAGAACATCTTCATAACTTGCTCCATCAAAAACCGGTGTCGCAATACGGATACCCAATTTCTGAGCTGCCCAACCCATGTGTGTTTCAAGAATCTGTCCGACGTTCATACGTGATGGCACACCGAGCGGGTTAAGGATAATGTCAACCTGACGGCCATCGGGGAGAAATGGAAGATCTTCAACAGGAAGAATCTTTGAGATAACTCCCTTGTTTCCATGCCGTCCCGCCATCTTGTCACCAACCGACAGTTTGCGTTTCTTGGCGACGTAAACCTTTACGAGCTGTAATACACCCGGCTTGAGTTCATCACCGCGAACCACTTTATCAATTTCTTTATCAAGTTTATCTTCAAGCTTTGCGATAAGGTCATTCGCTCTGTAAAGCACCTCTTCAGCTTTAAGATTCTTTGCTTCATCCTGACAGAGACCGTCTTTAAATGATATGTTCCGGAAATCAAGTTTTGACAAAATTGTTTTTGTCCACTTTTTTCCCTCAGTGACAAGTACTTCACCGGTGTGAAAATTAGTGATTTCATTTGTCAATGTATCAGTAAGGATTTCAGCAAGACGATCAAGCCTTACTTTATCGATCTCTGTAATCTGTTGTGTGATTTCCTCTTTCAGATCATCAATACGCTTCTTGTCTTTTTTCTTTGAACGTTTATCGCGTTCTTTACGTGAGTAAATACGTGTGTCAATAACAGTTCCTTTAAGACCCGGAGGCGCCTTGAGCGATGAATCGCGTACATCACCGGCTTTTTCACCGAAAATTGCACGGAGAAGACGTTCTTCAGGAGAGAGCTCAGTTTCACCCTTTGGCGTTACTTTACCAACAAGAATGTCTCCAGCCTCAACTTCTGTTCCGATTCTGACGACTCCGTTTTCATCAAGATTTTTCAGAGCGTCTTCACTGACATTAGGAATTTCACGTGTCAATTCTTCAGGACCGCGTTTTGTATCGCGGACTTCAGTTTCAAACACTTCGATATGTACTGATGTATAAACATCTTCTGCAACGAGCTTTTCTGAAATGATAATAGCGTCTTCGAAGTTGTAACCACGCCATGGCATGAATGCTGCTGTAACATTCCGTCCGAGTGCCAGTTCGCCCTCATGAGTCGCATGACCATCAGCAAGCACATCACCGGTTTTTACTTCCATACCCGCCTTGACACATACTTTCTGATTGATACAAGTGTCCTGATTGGATCGTTCGTATTTTGTCAGTTCATAGGTATCAAACTCGGTAAGTCCGAGGATATCATCCGTTGCTTTATCTTTTGTTTTACGAATAACGATTTTGTTAGCGTCAACCTTCTCAATAATACCAGGGTTTTTCGCAACAATCATACAGCCGGAGTCGAATGCTGCACGTGCTTCAAGACCAGTACCAACAAATGGTGGTTCAGTTCTTAGAAGCGGTACCGCCTGACGCTGCATGTTTGATCCCATGAGAGCACGGTTGGCATCATCATGTTCAAGGAACGGAATCAGTCCGGCAGCAATACTAACAAGCTGCATCGGTGAAACGTCCATATAAGCAATTTCATTTGGCGCAACAACAGGATAATCGGCACGATAACGGGCGAAAATGAGTTTTTCAACAAATTTACCCTTTTCATCAACCGGCGTGTTTGCCTGTGCGATAATATAGTTATCTTCCTGATCAGCAGTAAGATAAGAAATTTCACCTGTCAAACATCCATTCTCAACCTTCTGATATGGAGTTTCAATGAATCCGAATTCGTTTACTTTTGCAAATGTACTTAATGATGCAATAAGACCAATGTTCGGACCTTCAGGAGTTTCGATCGGGCAGAGACGACCATAATGTGTATGATGCACGTCACGGACTTCGAAACCTGCACGCTCACGGGTAAGACCTCCGGGACCGAGTGCAGACACACGACGCTTGTGAGTAAGCTCAGAAAGCGGGTTTGTCTGATCAAGGAACTGAGAGAGCTGACTTGATCCGAAGAATGCCTGAACAACAGTTGACACGGTACGGGCATTAATAAGATCCTGAGGAGTAACGTTTTCGGTATCACGAAGACTGAGACGTTCTTTGATAGTACGTACCATTCTTGTAAGACCGACAGTAAACTGAGCACTCAGGAGTTCTCCGACAGAACGCACACGACGATTGCCAAGATGGTCGATATCATCAATGAAACCGACACCTGCATTGAGACCGATAATATATTTGTATGCAGCAATGAAATCGTCTTTTGTCATTGTTGTAATTTCATCCGGAGGAATGACACCAAGACGAGTATTCATTCTGTAACGTCCGACATTTCCAAGATCATAGCGTTTGTCATCAAAGAACAATCGCTGAATCAGGTTACGTGCGGTTTCCACATTTGGTGGATCGCCAGGACGCATTGTAGCATACATGAAAAATAGAGCTTCTTCTTCTGATTTAGTAGGATCTGCTGCAAGGGTATTTCTGATAACCATATTTTCAGAGTTAGGAATATCCTTAAGAACTTCCACATGGTCAATACCGTTTGCAAGGATCTTTTTCCAGCGTTCTTCATTGATTACTTCATTTGCATCAACAAGAATTTCGCCGGTTTCTTCACTGAAAATTGTTTTAGCGTTTACGCTGGAGAGGATTTTTTCTTTATTTTCGTCAGTAACTTTGATTCTAATCGTGTCATGAAAGAGACCAAGGATCTCCTCATCGGTTGAAAAACCGAGTGCACGTAAAAGAATGGTTGCCGGCATTTTCTTTCTTCTGTCAATATTGACCGTAAGCACATCGTCAACATCAAGAAGCAGTTCGACCCACGAACCTCTCTGAGGAATTACGCGTGCTGTAAGAAGTTTTTTACCATTCGGATGGATCACTTCATCAAAGGTGATACCAGGAGAACGATGAAGCTGACTGACAATAACCCGCTCTGCACCATTGATGACAAAGGTGCCACGTTCGGTCATCAGGGGAATTTCACCGATATAGACTTCATTAGTAATTTTTTCAACGAATTTCTTTGTTTCACCATCCTGTTCGAAAACAAGAAGCGACATATCGACTTTGAGCGGTGCGGCAAAGGTCATACCGCGCTCTTTACATTCCTTCAATGTATATTTAGGTATTCCAAGCTTGTACCCATCATACTCAAGTGAGTAGTATCCTTTGACATCACTTACAGGAAACAAACTAAGAAATGCACCATGCAATCCCTGTTTTCTACGTTGACGAGGAGGGACATCAGGCTGCAGGAATAATTCATATGATCTTGTCTGTATTTCCAGAAGATTAGGAAGCTCAGCCACTCTCTTGATACGGGAATAGCTTTTTCTCTCTACCATTCGCAAATCCTCTCGATGTTGAAAGTCACATCTGTGACTTTAAAAAAGTAAATAAATGACACAAAACACTCTGTGCTCAGAGTGTTTCGTGTCATATTGTGTTCTTTAAAAAATATGAGAGATTTAATATGCGTGAAAATCTGCACATCTCCAAAGAAGCAATTTTTACTTAACTTCGGCTTTCGCGCCGTTTTCTTCGAGTTCTTTCTTAATCTTTTCAGCTTCGTCTTTTGGTATGCCTTCTTTAACAGGCTTTGGTGCACCTTCAACCAAATCCTTAGCTTCCTTCAGACCAAGACCAGTAACTGCGCGAACTACTTTAATTACGTTAATTTTTTTATCGCCAGCTTCTTTAAGAATAACGTCAAACTCTGTTTTTTCTTCTGCTGCTGCAGCAGGTGCGCCACCAGCAGGTGCAGCAGCCATTGCAACAGGTGCAGCTGCTTTCACGTCGAATTTTTCTTCAATAGCCTTGATAAGATCTGAGAGCTCGATAACAGTCATCGAACCGATCGCATCAATGATTTCGTCCTTGGTTAAGGTAGCCACAATGAACCTCCGTTAAAAATAAGATGAATTTTAATTCTTTGTTAATTGTCCGAGTAATTATGCGCTTTTCTGTTCTTTCACTGCTTCAAGAGTACCCACCAATTTTGATAGAATACCATTGAGAGCACCAGCAAATTTTCCCATAGGAGCCTGGAGACATCCAAGGAGCTGAGAAAGAAGTGCTTCGCGACTCGGAATATCTGCAAGTTTAAGTGCATCAGTTGCATTGAACAGTGTTCCATCAACATATGCGGCTTTTAAACTGAGCAGATCTTTATTATCTTTCTGAAAATCTCTAAGTACTTTTGCAGGAGCAGTACCTTCACGTGTGGCAACAGCCACAACAGTTGGCCCTGTAAAGAACTTGCTTAAACCTTCTTTACCGGTTTTTTCTGCTGCTTTTTTTGCAAGAGTATTCTTGACAACTATAAACTGTATTCCATTTTTGCGCAGATCAGAGCGTAGCTTTGTAACTTTTTCCACGTTGATTTTGTTATTATCTGCAACAAAAATTCCTCGTGCATCACGAAATACTGTTTCAAGCTCTTCTATAACTGCTGTTCTTTCAGCTTTTGTAGACATTGTCGTCAAACCTTTTTTTTATGAACAACTTATCAAATTACAAAACTATTTTAAATCGTTCTGGTTGATTTTTAGACCCTGACCCATAGTTGATGTCAGTGTTACTCTTTTGATATACTGACCCTTTGCAGCTGCCGGTTTTGCTTTGTTGACAGCTTCCATAAATGCCTTGGCATTTTCAAGGATCTTTACAGAATCAAAGGAAAGCTTTCCAAGAGCGGCATGAAGAATTCCAGCTTTTTCAATCTTGAATTCCACTTTACCCTTTTTCAGTTCTCTAACTGCTTTTCCGATATCCATTGTAACTGTTCCAACCTTCGGGTTTGGCATAAGTCCACGAGTACCAAGAATTTTTCCGAGCTTTCCAACAACCTTCATCATATCAGGTGTTGCAACAACAGCGTCAAACTCAAGCCACCCACCCTGGATTTTTTGCGCAAGATCATCCCCACCGACGTAATCAACACCGGCTTCCTTTGCTTCGGCTTCTTTATCACCGGCAGCAAATGCAAGTACTCGTACATTCTTACCAAGTCCATGAGGCAACACGGCTGCACCGCGGACCGATTGATCGCTCTTGCGTGCGTCAACCCCGAGATTTACAGCGATTTCTACTGTCTCATCAAACTTGGCAGTCTTATTCGCCTTGAGAAACTCAATGGCCTCGATAGCCCCATATTCCTTGAGTCTATCGACTTTTGCATGTACTGCTTCGTACTTTTTTCCATGTTTCATGAATAACTGACTCCCTATTTATCTTTACAGACAGATATACTATCAGTCTGTGACAGTGACACCCATGCTACGTGCTGTACCAGCTATTGAACTCATAGCAGTTTCAACACTTGCAGCATTGAGATCATTTAATTTCAATTCAGCAATCTTTCTGATCTGAGCTTTTGTTAATGTTCCGACTTTATCTTTGTTTGGAACACTTGAACCTTTTTTCAAACCAAGTTCTTTCATAATAAGCACAGGTGCAGGAGGTGTCTTAGTAATGAAAGTAAAAGACCGGTCTGAATAAACGGTGATAACAACCGGAGTAATCAAACCACCGGAATCCTTAGTACGGGCATTGAATGCCTTACAGAATTCCATAATATTAACACCCTGCTGACCGAGAGCCGGTCCGACCGGAGGAGCAGGGTTCGCAGCACCACCCGGGATTTGCAGTTTGACCTGTCCTACAACTTTCTTAGCCAATTTATCAAACTCCTGTTAAAATCAACTGATTGGAGTAACATGCATGAAATCGACTTCTACAGGTGTCGATCTTCCAAACACACTCACCATAACTTTTATTTTGCCTTTTTCGGGATGAATCTCATCAACCACACCGTCAAAGTCTTTAAATGGTCCCTCTTTAATCTTCACAGCATCACCGATCTCGAACGGAACTTCGGATATCTGCTGACGCGATACTTTTTCACTCTGCCCAAGAATTCTACGAACCTCTTCTTCACGAAGAGCCTGCGGTTTGTTGCCGCCAACAAAACCAGTAACACTCGTACAGATTCGTACTGCGTGCATAGTTTCCTTGTTCAATTCCATCTCTACAAGAACATAGCTTGGAAAAAATTTACGGGTAGTTTTTAACTTCTTCCCGTTTTTAACCTGTACCACATCCTGTGTGGGCATCAGAACCTGTTTCATCTGATCACCCAGGTCTCCTGACTGGATTACTTCGTTAAGGTAGTTGAATACCTTACCTTCCTGACCGGAATATGTATGAACGACATACCAACGTAGTGCCATCAAAAGCCCCTGATTCTTACATGCGAATGGAAGTTTGAATTAATCCAACTATAAAGGTCATGGCCTGATCTACGCCATAAACATATATAGAAATAACAACACTCAGGAAAACTACCAGAAGTGTTGCACCCTGTACATCAGCCTTTGACGGCCACGTGACCTTGGACAACTCCGAACGAACATCTTTTAAGTATTGTATTATCTTTTGCATTTCAAAAACATCACTTTACAGGCCTGGAGGGACTCGAACCCCCAACCAACGGTTTTGGAGACCGCTACTCTACCAATTGAGCTACAGACCTAATTGATTGTGTTTTGACAAGTCCGTTCGCCGAATGCTTTGCGCAGACTGCAAACAGCCGTAACTACTTACTTTCTTTATGCGTTGTACGCTTTCTCTCAAAGGGACAGAACTTAATAAATTCAACCCTTCCGGAATGCTTACGCTTATTTTTTGTAGTCTCGTAATTACGTTGCTTACAAGATGTACACTCAAGCGTTATTTTTTCTCTTGGCATATTTTGTTTTTCACTTCAAAAAACGTTTAACGAACTTATTCAATAATTTCTGTAACAACACCGGCACCAACAGTACGTCCACCTTCACGGATTGCGAAGCGGAGTTCCTTTTCCATAGCAACAGGACAAATCAATTCAACTTCGATTGGTGAATTGTCGCCAGGCATAAGCATCTCTGTACCTTCAGGAAGCTTAAGTGTACCTGTTACATCAGTTGTACGGAAATAAAACTGAGGACGGTATCCGCTGAAGAAAGGAGTATGACGTCCACCTTCCTCTTTAGAAAGAACAACAACCTCTGCTTTAAACTTCTTATGTGGTTTGATTGATCCAGGTTTTGCAAGAACCATACCACGTTCGATATCGTTTTTGTCAACACCACGAAGAAGAGTACCGATATTATCACCAGCCTGAGCCTGATCAAGAAGCTTACGGAACATTTCAACACCGGTAACGATAGACTTGCGCGTATCTTTAAGACCGATGATTTCAACTTCGTCACCTACTTTTACAACACCGCGTTCTACGCGACCAGTAGCAACTGTACCACGACCAGTGATTGAGAAAACGTCTTCAACTGACATAAGAAGAGGCTTATCAATTTCACGCTGTGGAGTAGGAATGTATGAATCGATTGCTGCAAGAAGGTCAAGAATACATTTTGCTTTTGCAGGATCTTCCGGATTTGTAAGCGCACCAATTGCACTACCGCGAACGATAGGAATCTCATCGCCTGGGAAGTTGTATTTTGAAAGGAGTTCACGAATTTCCATTTCAACGAGCTCAAGAAGCTCTGGATCATCAACGACATCAACCTTGTTGAGGAATACAACGATATATGGAACACCAACCTGACGAGCAAGGAGGATGTGTTCGCGAGTCTGAGGCATAGGACCATCAGCTGCGCTGACAACGAGAATTGCACCGTCCATCTGTGCAGCACCAGTGATCATGTTCTTGACATAGTCAGCATGTCCTGGACAGTCAACGTGAGCATAGTGACGATTCTCAGTTGAATACTCAACGTGTGATGTAGCAATTGTAAGAATCTTTGTATCATCACGACGACCTTGTGATTCAGATGCCTTTGCTACTTCATCATAAGCGATATATTTAGCAAGACCTCTAACAGATGAAACACGGGTAAGAGCAGCTGTTAAGGTTGTCTTACCATGGTCAACGTGTCCGATCGTACCGACATTGACGTGTGGTTTGGTGCGATCAAATTTTTCCTTTGACATGGAAACCTCTCAGTACAGTGTGGATTGTTAATAATTATTGTTAATTCTAATGTTATGTAAACTTTATTCTCTCAAGATATTAAGCCCACGACGGGACTCGAACCCGTGAACCTCATCCTTACCAAGGATGTGCTCTACCAACTGAGCTACATGGGCACAAATAAAAAAGCAGGCAACGAGAGTCGAACTCGTAACAGCCACCTTGGAAGGGTGGAGCTCTACCATTGAGCTATGCCTGCAGATTTTATTTATAATGGGCAGGGGTGGTTTCGAACCACCGTAAGCTTACGCTAATGGATTTACAGTCCATCCCCTTTAACCACTCGGGCACCTACCCATTTATACTGGAGCCGACGAAGGGATTCAAACCCCCGACCATCCGATTACAAGTCGGATGCTCTATCAACTGAGCTACGTCGGCATAATTACCTGTAGAAAAAAGTCTTTCAAATATAATTGATAAAAATCGGTGTGTCAAAAAAAAACTTAACTTTTTTCATCTTCCTGGCAGTTTTTTTAGAGCAACCTGGAAAAAAATCGATACATTTCATCCTTCCAAGCCACCATGCCCTTCATTTTAGCAGCCCAAGAC
>Ga0180030_1038241_pt1 | contig 15800 bp, 18 predicted proteins | sample BioARNtimezero_2_FD_135995 | JGI IMG/M metagenome (GOLD analysis project Ga0180030, IMG submission 135995) | Anaerobic biogas reactor microbial communites from Seattle, Washington, USA - Biogas_R2-A RNA time zero (Metagenome Metatranscriptome) | ecosystem: Engineered > Bioreactor > Anaerobic >...
ACGTCCTTCAATTGGTAATCCGGTGCAGAAAATCTGTCGACTACCGAGATGCGATGGGCGGAAGATAAACCGGGAGGAACGAATGTCTAATTTAACAATCAAACAACTTTTAGAGGCCGGTGTGCATTTCGGGCACCAGACAAAAAGGTGGAATCCGAAGATGAAACCTTATATATTCGGTGCGCGAAACGGCATCTACATTATTGATCTCCAGAAGACCCTGAAGATGTTCAAAGAGGCGTACAATTTCGTCAAGGACGTAGCTGCACGAAATGAGTACATTCTCTTTGTGGGGACAAAAAAGCAGGCCCAGGAAGGGATTTATGAAGAGGCCAAGAGGTGCGGTGCTTTCTACGTGAACTCACGATGGCTTGGCGGAACCATGACAAACTTCCAGACCATAGAGAAGAGCATCGAGAGACTCAGGAAGTACGAGGAGCTGAAGGAGAGCGACATATTCAGAGCCCTCCCCAAGAAGGAGGCCCTGGGCATAGACAAGGAAATACTGAAGCTTGAGAAAAACATAGGCGGCATCAAAGGTATGGAGCGGTTACCTGGTGCGGTCTACGTGGTCGATCCCAAGAAGGAATACATTGCAGTCAACGAAGCCAAAAAGCTCGGTATACCGACAGTCGGCATTGTTGACACAAACTGTGACCCGGATGACATTGACTTCGTCATTCCTGGTAACGATGATGCCATAAGGGCCATCAAGCTTATCACCTCTAAAATCGCCGATGCCGTCCTTGAGGGAAAGGCTCTCTACATCGAGGAATTCCAGGGCAAGGAGGAGTCGGGTGAGGAGCCCAAGCCTTTCGTTGACGAAAGTGTCCTTGAAGAGGGGTACCAGGGGTATGAAGAGGGTAGTGAATAAGGAGGATACAGATGGAGATAACGGCTGAACTTGTCAAGAAATTGAGAGAAAAAACGGGTGTTGGCCTGATGGACTGCAAAGAAGCCCTGAAGCAGTCCTCGGGCGATATGGAGAAGGCCATAGAGCATCTGCGCGAAAAGGGTCTTGCAAAACTGCAGAAGCGCATGGGAAGGGTTGCATCGGAAGGCGTGATTGCCTCTTACATTCATACAGGCAGCAAAGTCGGGACAATGGTCGAAGTTAACTGCGAAACGGATTTCGTAGCGAACACCAAGGACTTCCAGGAGTTTGCCAAGGACCTGGCCATGCAGATAACTGCCTCCACTCCCCTGTACGTTAAGCGAGAGGATATTCCCGAGGACGTAAGGGAGAAGGAGAAGGGTATCTACCGGAGGCAGGCCCTTGAGTCGGGAAAACCGGAAAAGATAGTGGACAAAATCGCCGAAGGAAAGCTGGAGAAGTTCTACCAGGAGGTGTGCCTCGTTGAGCAGCCTTTTATAAAGAACCCTGATGTGACAGTAAAGGAACTCCTTGAGGAACTCATCGTAAAGATGGGAGAAAAAAATCCTTGTGAACCGCTTTGTAAGGTTCCAGTTGGGCGAGACACTCGAAGAGTAGGATGGTATACAAGAGAATTCTCCTGAAGCTGAGCGGTGAAGCCCTTATGGGAAACGAGGGTTATGGCATCGATCCCGGTACCGTGGAGGACGTGGCGCTCCAGATAAAGGATGTGAGAGACCTCGGGGTAGAGGTTGCGGTTGTTGTGGGCGGTGGGAACATCTACCGGGGCATGAAAGCGGAAAGCCAGGGTGTCGACCGGGTCACCGGCGATTACATGGGCATGATTGCCACCGCACTCAATGCCCTTACCCTTCGGGAAAAACTGGAACAGCTTGCCATACCCGCAAGGGTGCAGTCGGCGCTCGCGATCGAGAAGGTTGTCGAACCCTACATACAAAAAAAGGCGCTGAAACACCTCCAAAGCGGTAGAGTCGTTATCTTTGCCTGCGGCACAGGCAACCCGTACTTCACAACCGATACGGCCGCAGCCCTGCGGGCAGTAGAAATGGGTGCAGACGTACTGCTCAAGGCCACGAAGGTGGACGGCGTGTTCGACAAAGACCCGGAAATCCACAGAGATGCAGTGTTTTTCCCCAGCATTTCTTACATGGATGTTATCAACAAGGACCTGCGGGTCATGGATATTACAGCCATTACGCTGTGCAAAGAGAACAACCTCCCTGTTGTCGTGTTTAACCTGAGGGGAAAAAACAACATGAAGAAGGTGGTCCAGGGAAAACAGGTCGGGACTATCGTGAGGAGACAGGCATGAGCAATCAGATCATTGACGAGCTTGAGGGCAAGCTGCAGAAATCGTTGGGCGCGTTGAAGAAAGATCTTTCAAAGGTGAGAACCGGGGTGGCGTCGATGTCCCTCATCGAAGACATTAAGGTGATGTACTATAACCAGCCCACTTCATTGAACCAGGTGGCGACGATCGCCGTGCCGGACAGCAGAACAATAACGATTCAGCCATGGGACAGTACGGTTGTAAGCGAAATCGAGAAGGCGATACAGAAGTCTGATCTCGGGGTAAATCCCATGTCCGATGGGAAGACCATTCGGCTGTCATTTCCAAAACTTACCGAGGAACGGAGAAAAGAGCTGACAAAACTCGGGAGCAAGATGCTGGAAGGCACCAGGGTAGCCATGAGGAACGTGAGAAGAGAAATCAATGAAAAGCTCAAGAAGATGGAGAAGGACAAGCTCCTCTCCAAGGACGATGCCTTTAAACAGCAAGAGGATGTCCAGAAGCTTACCGACCGATACATAGAGATGGCAGAGAAGACCTATTCAGAAAAAGAAAAAGAGATTCTCGAGATTTAACCCCCCCATGCATTCACTTGACCGCGAGAAGCTCCCTGCCCATGTGGCAATCATAATGGATGGAAACGGTAGGTGGGCAAAACTCCGCAATCGCCCCAGGATAGAAGGACATATTGCGGGTATCGAATCTGTGCGGGAGATTGTGACCATGACACGGGAGCTCAGGATACCCTACCTTACGCTGTATGCGTTTTCCAAGGAGAACTGGGTGAGGCCGAAAGACGAGGTGGAGAGGCTGCTCGAACTCCTTGGAGTCTATCTTGACAAGGAACTCCCGCTCATGCTTGAAAAGGGCATATGCTTTAACGTGATCGGGGAGAAAAGGGATTTTCCGGAAATACTCCAGGACAAACTCGCCGAGGTGATGAAAAAAACGGCCCGAAACAGAGGCCTTGTTCTTAATCTGGCCCTGAGTTACAGTGGGAGAAGAGAGATACTGAACGCGGTTACTACATTGATAGAAGATGTGAAGAAGGGCCTTGTAAAGAGTATTGACGAAGAGGTATTCAGAAAACACCTCTATACAGGCGCCATGCCGGACCCTGATCTCCTCATTCGGACGAGCGGTGAGATGAGGCTCAGCAATTTTCTGCTCTGGCAAATGGCTTATACGGAGATATACGTTACGGACACATTCTGGCCTGATTTCAAAGGCGATCAGTACGCAGCGGCCCTCCGCGAATTCGGCCGGCGGGAACGACGGTTCGGCCGTGTAAAGGAAAACTGATTGAACAACCTTACACAAAGGGTTCTTACGGCCCTCTGTGCGGCACCTGTCATTATTGCCGCCTTCTATTTTCTGCCACCCCGGTGGTTTTTCATGTTTCTTGCCATTGTTGCCCTCCTGGCAACCTTTGAGCTGGTTACCATGTCCGGAATTCGGGAAAGATATCTTATTCTGTCCCTGGCAATCCTGGGTTTCGTGCCTCTGTATACCCAATCCCTTCAGATCTTTGTGCTGTGGCTCCTGTTTGCGCCTGTTATCTATATGGTGACCCAATTTCTCCAGAAGGAAAGCATTAAGAAGGAGAACATCAACCGGGACATCATGCGCGGCATTTTTGTCATTCTCCTCAGCGAGGTTTTTGTCGTCCTCCCCCTCTTCTACATGTACCTGTTGAAGGAAATCCATACCCTTTTCCCTCTTGTGCTCCTTTTCGCCCTGTGGGCAAGCGATACCACCGCCTACATGCTCGGGAAGGCCTTCGGAAAAAAACTTCTTGTGCCCCGGATCAGCCCGAAAAAGACATACGAAGGACTGCTGGGGGCCATTGTGGGGCCCATGATCGTGATGATGCTTTCGAGCAGACTCATGGGAACCGGCATTGGGGAGTCGATGATCGTGGGAGGGGCGATCGGTGTCCTCGGGCAGATAGGTGATATATTCGAATCCGCCGGAAAAAGGGTGTGCGAGGTGAAAGACTCATCTTCTCTTATTCCGGGCCACGGCGGCATTCTTGACCGCATGGACAGCTTCATCTTTGCGGCCCCCTTTCTCTACCACTATCTTGCCGGTATTAAATTTGTTGCAGGGATGAAAATGGTATGAAAAAAAAGGTTTTGATCCTCGGGTCCACAGGCTCCATCGGACGGGCAACGCTCGATGTTATTGACAGCCAGCGGGACGCCCTGACCGTTACGGGTCTGGCCTGCAAGGATAATGTCGAACTCTTAAACGTTCAGATAGGGCGATTCAAACCCGACTTTGCCTGCGTCTACGATGCGCAGATGCGCGCGAGCGTGGAGTTTCCGGAGACACGACTGCTCGTGGGCATGGAGGGGATCAGGGAGCTTATCGGCATGGATGCCGATATTGTCGTCAATGCCATGCCGGGGAGCATCGGTCTCGAGCCGACCGTCGAGGCGCTCAAGCAGAACAAGATCCTTGCCCTTGCCAACAAGGAGAGCCTTGTCATGGCCGGGAGGGTAGCGAGGAGATTCCTGGGGCAGGGCAAGGGGACGCTGATTCCCGTGGACAGCGAGCATTCGGCTCTCTTCCAGATCATGAAGACGATGGGCCAGGATGATGTGAAGACGCTCATAATCACCGCCTCCGGCGGTCCTTTCAAGGACCATGCAAAGACCGCATTGGAAAACGTGAAGCCGGAGGAGGCCCTGAATCACCCGACGTGGAAGATGGGGGCCAAGATAACCCTCGATTCTGCAACGCTCATGAACAAAGGCCTCGAGGTGATCGAGGCCCGTTGGCTCTTTGATATTGAGCCGGAGAAGATAAAGGTCCTGATCCATCCGGAGAGCATCGTCCACGGGATCGTCGAGCTTGTGGATAACTCTTACATGGCTTATCTGGCCTACCCTGATATGAGGATACCCATATCTTACGCCCTGAACGAGGAGAAGAGGCGGGGCCTTCCTTTTGGCAGGCTCGACATGGAAAAGGCATTCACATTGACATTCCACCCGCCGGACATGGATCGGTTTCCATCCTTGAGGCTTGCCCTCGATGCCCTTGCTGCAGGTGATGGAACCGTTATTGCCATGAACGCATCGAACGAGGTTGCAGCCACAGCGTTCATTGATGGAAAAATCAAGTTTACCGATATACCGATTCTCATAGAAAGGACCCTTGAGGGCCGATTTCAGTTGCCGATCATTGAGGATGTGGAGACGGTCCTCGCAGTTCATCAGGAGGCAACGAGATTGGCAGAGGAGAATTTGAGGAGACTACATGCTTAGCATACTCTATGGATTGATCGCCCTGAGTCTTCTAATCTTGGTTCACGAGTTGGGGCATTTTCTGGTGGCACGACTTGCCGATGTGAAGGTCATCACCTTTTCCTTGGGATTCGGCAAAAAACTATTCAGTTTCAGAAAAGGTGAAACAGAATATGCCTTATCGGCAGTGCCCCTGGGCGGCTACGTGAAGCTCCTTGGCGAGTCGCCCGAGGACGAGGTTTCGCCGGAGGAAATAGACAGATCATACGCGAGCAAAAAGCCATATGTGCGCATGCTCATTGCCTTTACCGGGCCCCTGTTCAACATCATCTTTGCCTTTGTGCTTTTTTATTTTGTTTTTCTGAGCGGTTATTCGGTTCTTTCCACGAAGGTGGGTACGGTGGAGACGGGTTACCCGGCCTATGCGGCAGGGATACGGGAGGGAGATGTTATTACCGCCATCGAGGGGAAGCAGATTTATGAGTGGGGAGATCTGCTGGAGATCATGGCGACTGCGCCTCGGAAGGATCTCAGGTTTACGATAAAGCGGGGCGAGACCCTCACCGATCTGCTGATCACGCCGAAAGAGGTGGAAGCCAAGAATGTCTTCGGCGAAACAATGAAGCGCAGGGTCATCGGTGTCACGGCTTCAAACGATTTTGTCACCAAGCGGGAAACCCTGGTGGGAGCAACAACCAAGGCGTTCTACCAAACCTATAACCTTTCGAAGATAACGATCGTCGGTATTGTGAAGCTGATCCAGGGGAGCATATCGCCCAAGAATATCGGCGGACCTATCCTGATCCTTGAAATGGCAGGCAAGCAGGCCAAGGAGGGACAGAAGAATCTCATTTACTTTGTCGCCATAATAAGCATCAACCTGGGGGTTATCAATCTCCTGCCCATTCCGATCCTGGACGGCGGGCATATCTTGTTCCATCTTATCGAAATCATCACCCGCCGGAAGCTTTCCCAGAAGGCCATAGAGACGGCCCAGAAGGTGGGCATGGCGGTCCTGATCCTCATTATGGTCTTTGCCTTCTACAACGATCTGGACCGGATCTTCGATTTCAAGAGGCTCATCGGTGGAAGGTAGGCTTGTCCTTGGCCTTGATAACTCCCTGGACTTTCTGAACATCGCCCTCTCCCGCGAGGGGGAGTTGTTAGAGGAGAAACACATCAAGCCTGACAAGCCCCCCTCTCAGACCGTTGCGGATGAGGTTCTCCGGGTCCTTGCAGACCATGGTTGCCGGGTTGAAGACCTGTCTCTCATTGTTGTCACCCTCGGTCCTGGATCTTTCACGGGTATACGGGTAGGGCTTGCTTTTTGCAAAGGGTTGGCCTCCGGCAGGGATATCCCCTTGCTGGGCGTGCCGACCCTCGATGTGCTTGCAGAACCTTTTTCATTTCTCGATGGATTGTACGTATGTCCCCTTGTTGATGCAAAGAAAGGGGAGGTCTTTCTTGCCCTGTACCGTGCTGTTCATGGCAGTATCGAACGGCAGACCGACTACAAGGCCTTGAGGCCTGAGGAAATCTCAGGCATAATCAGGACGCCGTGCATCTTTTTTGGGAGCGGGGTGAGGGTGTGTGCATCGGTCCTTTCCCAGAGAGAGGGCGCTACAATCATCAGGGACGGGTTTACGAGGATTTCCGGCGAGACACTCATCAAGGTCGGTCTGCAAAGGGCAAACGATGCAGAGGTATACGGTCTGAACCCTGTCTACGGCCGGAGGTCCGAAGCCGAGATCAAGTTCGGGGTAAAGGTCCTCTAAGCCTGACCCCTGCCTTACAAAGTCCTTATAATCCCCATCAAGTTAGTGTATAATGTTGTCGGTGAAACGATGCGGATAGCAGACGACGTTACACGGCTTGTCGGTTCCACGCCACTCGTCAGGATCAACAGACTGACAAAGGGGATTGGTGCCCGCATAGTTGCCAAGCTCGAGTACTTCAATCCCTGCGGGAGCGTGAAAGACAGGATCGGGGTGAACATGATCGAAGCCGCGGAAAGAGCCGGCGTCCTTACAAAGGGCTCGATCATTGTTGAGCCTACGAGCGGCAATACAGGCATCGCTCTTGCCTTTGTGAGCGCCGTGAAAGGGTATCGGCTGATCCTGACCATGCCCGAGACCATGTCCCTGGAACGGCGTGTCATGCTGAAATCCTTTGGTGTTGAGCTTGTCCTGACCCCGGGAAGCCGCGGCATGACCGGCGCCATAGAAAAGGCTGAAGAGATCGTGAAAACAAACCCGAAGGCCGTGATGCTGCAGCAATTCATGAACCCTGCCAACCCTGAAATCCACAGGCTGACTACCGCAGAGGAGATATGGAGGGATACCGACGGTCTTGTGGACGCGATTGTTGCGGGTGTCGGTACAGGCGGAACCATCACGGGTGTCGGAGAAGTCATAAAGAAGAGAAAGCCGTCTTTCACGGTGATCGCAGTGGAGCCGGAGAATTCCCCGATTCTTTCGGGAGGAAAGCAGGGACCTCATAAAATACAGGGTATCGGAGCAGGCTTTGTCCCTGATACGCTGAACCGGTCCATTCTCGACCGGGTCATCAGGGTCTCGAACGAACATGCCTTTGATACGGCGCGGAGGCTGGTGCGGGAGGAAGGGATATTCTGCGGTATATCGTCCGGTGCAGCCATGTGGGCGGCGCTGCAGATCGGCAGGGAAGAGGGGTTCCGAGAGAAGCTGATTGTCGTGATCATACCGGACCTTGGTGACCGCTACCTGTCGACCGACCTGTTTTTGCCCTTCATGCACGACGAGAAACAGGAGTAGCCCGTGGGGATCTACCCGCTCACAAGGAGGCAGAGTTGAAAACGATTGAAGAGATCAACGAGAAGATCAAGAAAGGCAAGGTGGTTGTCGTCACCGCCGAAGAGATGATAGAAATCACCAGGGACAAGGGGACAAAAAAGGCATCCGAGTATGTCGACGTGGTGACAACCGGCACCTTTGGCCCTATGTGCAGCAGCGGCATGTTCATGAATGTAGGTCATTCAAGGCCGAGAATTAAGATCGGGGGAGGCAAATGCTATCTTAATGATGTACCCGCTTATTGCGGCATCGCTGCTGTTGACATATATATCGGCGCAACGGCATCGCCTGATGATGACCCGCGGAACACCGTGTATCCGGGCGCATTCAAGTACGGCGGCGGCCACGTGATCGAGGATTTTGTGAATGGAAAGAATATTAACCTTGTGGCGACTGCATACGGCACTGACTGCTATCCCAGGAAAAAAATAGAGACCTTTATCAACAAGAACAATGTAAACGAGGCCTATCTCTATAACCCCAGGAACGACTACCAGAACTACAATGTGGCGGTAAACCTGACGAACAGGGTGATCCATACCTACATGGGTGTCCTCAAGCCGAACATGCACAGCGCAAACTATTGCAGCGCCGGGCAGCTATCGCCGCTCCTCAACGATCCGAAGTACAGGACGATAGGGATTGGGACACGATTGTTTCTGGGGGGTGGGATCGGGTATGTTGCGTGGTATGGCACACAGCACAACCCGAATGTACCCCGAAGCCCTGACGGGCTACCCAGGGCAGGCGCAGGAACCCTGGCTGTTATCGGCGATGCAAAGCAGATGAGCGGGGAGTTTCTGAGGGGGGCCAGCTTCATAGGGTACGGTGCAACCCTTTTTGTCGGCATCGGTATCCCCATACCCATCCTCGATGAGGAGATGGCCTACTTCACCTCCAGGGCCGACGAGGATTTCTATGCCCAGGTTGTGGACTATGGAAATGATTACCCGAACAGAGAGCCGAAGAGCCTGGGTGAGGTGAGCTATGCCCAGTTGAAATCAGGAAAAATCAATGTGAACGGCAAGGAGGTTCCTACCTTTCCGATATCCAGTTATTCCAGGGCGGTTCTTATTGCAACCACCCTCAAGGAATGGATAACCTCGGGGAAGTTTCAGATGACAAACCCCGTGGAAGCCCTCCCCGGCATAGGGGCGGGTATTAAAATGAATACGCTCGAGGAGCGGACCCTGGAAAGCGCCTGATCATCACGTGTCTCGCTCGAAACCCGACGAGGTATGGAACCTCCTGGGATTATGGACGGAGCGGGCATTTCGAACAATAAAATAGAAACGGGCTCAATCGCTTATCGCCCGTAAGGACAGGATGAACAAAAAGGCAATATCCCTCATATCGGGTGGATTGGACAGCGCCCTTTCCACAAAACTGATCCTGGATCAAGGCATCGAGGTTGTAGGGCTTCACTTCACATCCCCATTTTCCAGCCGCAGGGAGCGGGTGGAAGGGCTTCAGGCAATAAGAACGGCGAATGAACTCGGAATCCGCCTGATTCTGAAAGAAAAAGGACCTGAATACATTGACGTTGTCCGGAATCCGAAGCATGGATACGGAAAGAACATGAACCCGTGCATAGATTGCAGGATTTTCATGCTCAGGAAAACAGGCGAGATCATGGCCGATGAAGGTGCAGGTTTCGTTGTCACCGGTGAGGTTCTCGGCCAGCGGCCCATGTCACAGAGGAGACAAACCATAGCGTTGATCGAGCGGGAAAGCGGTCTCGAATCATTGATCGTCCGGCCCCTGTCTGCAAAACATTTTGAGCCTTCAAAGCCGGAAATAGAGGGAATAGTCGACAGGAGCAAGCTGTCGGACATAGCAGGCAGGGGAAGGAGCATCCAGTACGACCTGGTGGCACGCTACAATCTGAAGGAATTTGGGTGCCCCGGAGGCGGTTGCTTGCTCACCGATGCCGCGTTCTCCGGGAGACTGCGAGATTTTTTTACCTATGAGGACACTTTCACCATGCTCGACGTCGAGCTGTTGAATACAGGCAGGCACTTCAGAATACGACCTGACGCAAAGATGATTATAGGACGGAACAAACAGGAAAATGAAAGGCTCCGATCACTCTGGGCGGTACCGTACACGCTTGTGTACCCCTCGGGCTTCCAGGGCCCCCTGGGTATCCTGAAGGGGCGCGTTGATACGGAGGTCATCGCTATAGGAGCGAACATCATTGCCTATTACGGAAAAAACAGGTCACCCGTTATCACAATAGAATCAAATGATGGTTCCATTTCGAGACACGAGGTAGAGCGGAGTGACGAAGACCCCGAAAGATACAAAGTTTAGGAGGAACGAGCATGAGACTCTTTGACGATTTCTACGTCTACCCCTGGGTCTCTTATCAGGAAAACAACTGCAATACCGTTTTTATAGACGGCCCGATACCCACGCTTATCGATCCGGGCCATGCACACCTGTTTAATCATGTTATGGACGGCATGGCCCAGGACGGCAAGGCGGTGGAACGTGTAAAGCTGATTATCTGCACCCATAGCCATCCTGATCATATTGAGGCAATCGATCGCTTTGACAATGGGGTTCTCAAGGCGATCAGCAGAGAAGAGTATCGATACCTGGGCGAAGAGGGCAAAGAGCTTTTCCTTATGACAGGGTGCCAGATGCCGAAAAAGCCGTTCAAGCTTTTTTTGACGGAGGGTCAGGTCAACCTGGGGGGTAAAACCTTTCGTGTCATTCCTGCCCCGGGCCATTCCCCCGGCTCCGTCTGCCTTTACTGGGAAGAGAAGAAACTTCTCATGTCCGGCGACACGGTTTTCTATATGGGCGTTGGAAGAACCGACCTCCCCGGAGGCGACACGGAGACACTCGGCAGGAGCATTGAGCAGATTTCAAAACTGACTATCGAATATCTTATCCCCGGCCATGGCGAATTACTGAAGGGAAAGAAGACGGTGAAACGGAACTTCGAACTGATCCTGAGCGAGTTCTTTTGAGGCTTAACGAACCCCAGTGTCTTGATGTTCTTATTGTTTTTAACATTCGGTTTCGAATGTGCTACACTTAGGCAAAAATATATTTTCAGGAGGTAAGCATGTTGAAAAGGTGTTCGTGCTATGCGTTTTTCTTTGTGATCACGGCTTTTTCCCTTATGCTTGTGACGGGCTGTGCAAAGCCGCCTACAGAGGAAATAGCCGCGGCTGAGAAGGCCATTGAAGAGGCCAAGGCGAAGGAGGCAAATCTTTACGCCGAGAGTGCCTTCAAGAGCGCCGAAGAATCGCTGAAAAAGGCAAAGGACATGGTAGCAGCGAAGACGTACAAGGAAGCAAAACAGGCTGCCCTGGATACCGCTACCCTGGCCCAACAGGCTGTTTCAGGTATTGAGGCAGGCAAGGCCAAGATGAAGGAAGAGGCCGAAAAGAGCGTTCTGGAAGTCCAGAAATTGCTTGATGACCTCAAGGTGGACGTGGCGGCGGCGATCAAGAAAAAGCTCCCAGTTCCAAAGGAAGAGGTTCAGGCAGCTATCGGAAAGTGGGAAGTTGATTTTACAGCAACCAAGGAAAAACTGCAGGGCGGGAAAATTCATGAGGCCCTTAATGAGCTGAAGGCAATGATGGACGCTGTTAAGGCGAAAAAGGATCAGATCGCCCAGTTGGACCCGGCAGCACAGGCAGCCGCAGCAGCGCAGGCAGCCACGCCGGCTCCCACAAAACCGGCAGCTCCGGTGCCCCCCAAGCCGGCTCCGGCAAAACGGTAGGTATTGCACGAAACGATCCCAAAATCGGGAAAGAGGAGGAGCCTCGTCTCTTCTCCTCTTTCCCGACGATTTTTTGCGCTTCCCTTTACCTGTGTGTCGTCCCGGTATAGCCTCCCATGGATCATCGACAAAGCAGACCACCTATAGAAATTAACCCGGAGTTCCAGAAGGCACTCGATATCATGGAGAATTCGAGCCGCCATGTTTTTATCACGGGAAGGGCAGGTACGGGGAAATCCACACTTCTCGATCACTTCAGGCGGACCACCAGGAAAAAGGTCGCCGTTCTGGCGCCGACGGGGGTTGCCGCCCTTAATATTCAAGGCCAGACTGTTCACTCTTTCTTCGGCTTTAAACCGAATGTCACACCGGACAAAATAAAGAAGATTACCGGTCAGGAAGGGCGTCTCTTTAAGGAGCTGGATGCTGTCATCATAGATGAGATCTCCATGGTTAGGGCCGATCTTCTTGATTGCGTGGAGAAAGCCCTACGTCTCAACGGCCCGAGCAGAAAAAAATGGTTCGGTGGTATTCAGATGATTTTTATTGGGGACCTTTACCAGCTTCCCCCGGTGGTGACGTCTGCTGAAAAGGAGATTTTTACCCACCGTTATGAAACTCCATATTTTTTTTCGGCCCAAGTATTTGAAGAAGCTACCTTCGATATGGAGCTTGTCGAGCTGGAAACGGTCTATCGTCAGACAGAGCCCGACTTTGTTGCACTGCTCAATGCCATTCGCAACAGGTCGTGCACGCAGGAAGACATCGATAGATTAAATGAAAAACATCAACAGGACTTCAAGCCCCCTGATGATGGGTTCTACGTCACCCTGACGAGTACGAACAATCTTGCTACAGAACGTAACCTCGAGAAACTTGACGCCCTTCCCGGAACTCCGTTGCAGTATCAGGGCACAGTGAGCGGAGAATTCGATCGGTCCTCCCTTCCGGCAGAGGAGGCTCTGAGCCTCAAGCCCGGTGCCCAGGTCATGCTTGTCAACAACGATAAGTACGGTCGGTGGGTGAATGGGACCATCGGAAAGGTGACAGGCATCGAGAAAGGAGACGAGCAGGAAAACGAAATCCTTGTAATGCTTCAGGGCGGTGAGATTGTTGAGGTTACGCCTCATACATGGGACCTGTTCGAGTACGAATACGACCGCTCAACAAAGCGGATTTTTACGAGAAAAACAGGGTCTTTCACCCAGTACCCCCTTCGGCTGGCCTGGGCGGTTACGATCCACAAGAGTCAAGGGAAAACCTTCGACAAAGTCGCAATCGACATCGGACGGGGAGCCTTTGCCCACGGTCAGGTCTACGTGGCATTGAGCCGATGCAGAACGTTTGCCGGAATTGTTCTCACCAAAAAGATCACCAGGGCCCATATTCGAACGGATTGGCGGGTGGCACAGTTTCTCGCACGGTTCCAGTACAGAAAAGCAGATGAGAGGATGAGCTATCGAGAGAGATTTGGTATTGTTGAGGACGCTATAAAGCGGGGAATGGACCTGGAGATTCTCTACCTCAAGCCTGACGACAAAAAATCACGACGTACCATCCGCCCCATTTCAATCGAGGAGATGGAATACAAAGGCAAGGCATTCGAGGGTCTCAGGGCCTACTGTCACCTCCGCAGAGAAGAGCGAACCTTCCGCATTGACCGGATTCTCGAGATAGCCTACGATATAGGCAGACAGTAAACCGGCCTTCCACGCTCCCTGCCGTCATGATTGTGATGTGCGGCAGGCCTTGATTGCTCAAAGCCTGCCGCGGGCAAGTCTACTGTTTTACGACGTTCGTTGCCTGCAGACCCTTCGGGCCGTTCGTAACGTCAAAAGTGACCGACTGGCCTTCCGAGAGCGACTTGAAGCCACTGCCTTGGATTGCAGTATGGTGAACAAAAACGTCTGTGCCATCTTCCTGGGTAATGAATCCATAACCCTTGGCATCGTTAAACCACTTTACAGTTCCCTTTGCCATGCCAACATACCTCCTTGCGGTAAAGATTAGGGATTGCGGAACTGTGTTATAAAGACACTACAATAAAGACGCAAGACTTACTGCAGCAATAACAGGGACTTCCGAAATCTTACTATAGTATTTCACACGAGGGCAAGAACGTCAAGACTTTTGTTGGATTTTTTCGCGGCTAGAACAACGCCTTGATGAACTTGATCAAATAATCAACCTTGAATATCCGGCCGGGTTTTGTGCTTATACTCTTGAGATAATACTGCCTTGCCGTGCTCTTCTCGCCGGACAGATAGAACCTCCTGAAAAGCTCCAGATACCTGTTGGCTGTAAGGTCCTTTCTTAAGTACTCCAGGGCACCTTTGTAGTAAGGATCACCAAGAATCGTATCCACCGGTTCAATGCCCTGCTTCCTGATGATGTCCAGGTTGTGGCGAAGGCTGTCGGGATGCCGCCGGTTAATCACAGTGGGTTTTACGTAAAAATAGGCCTTTGCCGCGAAGAGGATCTTTACAAAGTAGACGATATCTTCACCGTTCGAAAGATGAAGGGGAAACCTGAATTGCTTTGCCAGGGAGCTCCTCATCATGGCAGCACTGGTCTGAAAGCGCAGATGCCGTATGAGGAGATCTTCGTAAAACCTGTCGGAAATATAGTCCTCACGGATGAGGGGCTTGAACGATGGTTCGCCTCCTTCATGGTCTTCCGAGTAGGTCTCGCTGAATACCGTTCCAATGTCGGGGTGCTCCAGGAGGACATGAAGCCTTGTCTCAATAGAATCTTCGGTCAGGTAATCGTCGGCATCCAGAAAGGTGATGAACTCTCCCCTCGCGCGTTCCAGACCATGGTTTCTGGCGCTGGATACCCCCCTATTCTGCTGGTGGACACAAATTATCTTATTTGAAAATTTCTGCAGCACTTCGTGCGTATTGTCGGTCGAGCCGTCATCAATCACGATGATTTCGAGACGGCCATAAGTTTGGCGGAGACAAGACTCAACAGCCCGGGGAAGGTATTGAGCGTAATTGTAAGTAGGAATAATTATCGACACCAGGGGTCTGGAAGCCGCATCCATCATGGCCGCCTTGCTTCGAGCACCATGGTCTCAAATCTGTTCATTTCCTCGTTGTTTACGGTGGATCCGTGGTTCTCAATTCCTTTCAGCATATCATCGTTGCTCTCGCCGGGAGCAAACTTAACGATATCCACAAAACCGGCTTCTGCGAGAATATCCCGCAGCGTTCCGCTATCGTAAATAAATCGGTGGCCCCAGTTCTGGAAGGCGTTGTTGATAACGATGGAAGGCCGGTATGCGTCGGCACGATAAGGAAGGAACCTGTCGATGATCCATCGGATATAGTGCTCCTGGAGGTCGTCCCTTTTCGGAGACAGAAGCCCGATCAAGCGCTCAAGGTCCGGAGTGGCTATGCGAATCCTTCCCTCGGGCCTCAGGATCCTGTAGGATTCCTGGAGCATAAACCTGCAGACATTATACGGCAGGTGTTCAACCACGTGTTCACTATAGACATAGTCAAAAGTGCAGGACTTGGTGGGAAAAGACTCTTCTACGTCAAGAAAGACCACCTTTTTCGACCGCGGCTTGAGGTCGGTATTCAACCACCCATCGAGAATGTTGGCGGCGGCCCCGATGTGCAGCTTCGTTACTTCGTGAGATTCAAGATAGGATTTGATGAGGTGCGAGCGAAAAAGGTACCCGTTGATCCTGTGTGTCCTGAAAGTGACGATCTTTGGAAGATACTCAAGGAACCTTTTGAAACGTTTTGCCGGTGACGCGGATTCCAAGAAAAATTGCACTCCTCTG
>Ga0180030_1064786_pt1 | contig 15559 bp, 11 predicted proteins | sample BioARNtimezero_2_FD_135995 | JGI IMG/M metagenome (GOLD analysis project Ga0180030, IMG submission 135995) | Anaerobic biogas reactor microbial communites from Seattle, Washington, USA - Biogas_R2-A RNA time zero (Metagenome Metatranscriptome) | ecosystem: Engineered > Bioreactor > Anaerobic >...
CTGTGCAGAAATTTTTATGTATGCAGTCTGTTTCGTTTATTGAAGTCCAGAGGCAGAATTCAACATATGAGAATAGTGTAATTTTTTTAACTTTATCGGTTGTATTGGTAAGAGAGACTCTGTGAATTTCGCAGTTATTACCGATTGGTACAAAATAAAGGACTTCTACAGCCAATCCGTTTCTAACTCCTTTGATAATTGTATAACCAAGGCCATGACGACACTGATATTCGGTTAATCCCCGTTTTACAGGTTTCCAGCAGGGGGACCAGAAATCGTCATTTTCCCGAATATAAAAGTATCGCCCATTATTATCATTGGGAATATTATTATAACGGTACCTCAAAATCCGCCTGAAATATGCATCTTGATAAAAGCAGTATCCACCGGCAGTATTTGAAATCAGAGAGAAGAAATCACCGGTACCCAGATAATTGATCCACGGGCATGGAGTCTGCGGAGTAGTAATTACATATTCTCTTTTCTTATCATCGAAACTTCCAAATCTCATCTCACGCCCCCAGCAAGACAACTCAGATTTGAGATTTGTAATATGAGATTTTTACTCTGTTTAATTACTGTATTTTCCGCTGATTCCAACATTTCCAGGTAATCCCAACCAGAAAATTGGTGAATTTTACTACATCCTTGTAAAATAGCTTACGCCATAATAATCGTGAATAACTGTTTTATGCCATATTAGTAACCATTATCACATTTCATTGATAACAGCCACATCTTCTCGATAACGGCCACTGAGCGCAGGCGCCAAACAAAAAAATAAAAAAGCCCCCAATCTTTCGATCGGGAGCCGAATTATTCAAAGAGGACAGTTATTACTGAATATCAATTGTTGTTACAGAATATGCTGGAAGAGTAATTTTTGTACCCTTGGTAATATTCTTGCTTTCAGTTGAATATCCCTTTTTCATATTTTCCTCTATTAACAGATTCACCTGCGCATTACCGGAAAAACCAGGAATCATAATGGTTATATCTGCACGGGTTCTTGGCATTTTATTTATCAGAACCAGTGATTTTTTACCATTATTCTCAGTCAGATATGAAGAGACATATTCGTTTCCGGTTGACGATTCGACAAGTTTACCACGAATACTCTGGCTGGCCAGTTTGAAAGCCCAGTAAGAGGGACGCGGTATATTGTCTCCATCGGGTGCACCGGTTCTTGAAAGATACCCGTAGTCACCACCCTGCTCAGTCATATCATTATGAATATCCCAGTATGATGCCTGATCAATATTGTGTTTTGCAAGCATACCAAGATAATCGGCGACAAAGAGAGCATTGACAATTCCAATTGTCTGGGGACCGGGTTTAAAGTCAACAGAATTCCATTCGGTCAACCATATCTCATATTTCCTGTTTGGATTTCCCCACTGCTGAATCTGCCGTTTAACTCCGGGGAGAATATCGTTAAGACTTTGTGGTGCACCAAGTAAACCTGCATCATTTTCCTCACCGGTGTGCTGTGGATAGTGGTGAACATTGACACCATCAGCGACATCCTTAGTGTGCTCAAAAACGATCTTGTTCCATTCACCATCAAGAACCCAAACAACGGTTACGACAATAGTAGGATCTACAGCTTTCATTGCCTTGATGAATTCTGCAGCTTTTTTGCCATAATATTCAGGAGTACAATGATTGGCATGCCAGTCGCCATAAAGCTCATTACCGACTTCGTAATATTTTACATTCGCTTTTTTGGTGATATTCATGTACCTCACCCATTCAGCAGCCTCTTCGGGTGTTCCTGTACCGAAATTGACTGTGACCATTGGTGTGGTATTGGTATTTTTACAGAATTCGAGGAATTCATCTGTGTCAACCATCCAATCCTTTTTATCAAGCACTTCTTTCCAATGGTCCTCATCAGCACGTAAACCACCGGGGTAACGAATCACCGAATGATTGACTTTTTTAACATATTCAACAGTTGCAGGTTTGAGGAGATCACCATCCCACAATGCAGCATTAATACCAAAGAGTCCATCTTTGATTTTAGGAGTAACAACTTTTCCAAAGTCTCCGGTAATAGTTAGATCCACCTTTTCTGGAACAGGTGCGACTTTTGCAACCCGATCATTTGTTAAACAGATGTTGTCAACTTTGAACATACCGGATGTACCTTCACCTGATGCCTTGAAATCGATTGTTTGTACATCCTCGAGATCGAGTTTACCATTCTGATCAGCTTCTGGTGGTTGCCAGTATGGAAATTTGTAGAATGACTTGAAAGGAACGATAACCTCATTCCAGCCTTTCTGACATCCTGCGCTGGCAAGCCAGACTTCACCGCTTCCATCATTGATCTGAACACTGATACCCTGATACGCTTTAGCGGAGTACATCTGGAATTTCAAACCCCAGTGCTTGCTCCAGTTGCGTTTATATGCAGGGCTGTTGTTATTTTTAAAGTTGTAAACAACATCACACCAGTCGTTCATTTTAAAACTGATAGCAAGAGCGTTCTTACCACCATTTACAGCATCACTGGGCACAATCTCATACTTAACTTCTGATTTCGGTCCAACTGATGTTTCCCATTTCTTGTTGTCTGCATTGTCTTCGAGATCGAGAAGCATGACATCGGGTTCGTTTGAATTAAATGAAGCCCAGTATTCTTCAGGATCGACATAACCGGGGATATGGTCGATAAAGGTGATATTATCGACAAAGAATGTAACCGGTTCACCTGCAGGCACTTTGTTTTCGCCCTTGTTATTTGAGAAACGGATTTCATTGATCTGATTCCATTTAACATTAGCAATAACTTCTGCCTTTTTGCTTTCATCCCAGTATTTTCCAACATCCTGGAATTTTTTGAGAGGAATCATATAATAGCGCCAGGTCGTATCGATTTTTCCGAAGTCTGAAACAGAAACTTTCGTTTGAACCTTTGCACCATCAGACTCATCATCAAGAAGACCACAATATAAAGCGCTTACACCCGGAGCACCTTTTCCCCAGAATGCAAGTGCAGCAGATTTAGCATTACGTAAATCTGTAAGATCAATGCTGTTTCCGGCACCTAAGGCCATAGAAACACCCGCATACTCATTATTATCAAGGAGCAGTGTCCAGATACCGTTATTTCCTTTGGGTGTTGATGGAACGATTTTCTGAGCGGTTTTTCCACCATATACATAGGTAAATCCACCCGGTATGGTTGCATCCTGAAAGAATGTTTTTACATCCTTGATTTCAGCAGGACGCTGAGTCAGTGGAGGTGGAGACACCTGTATATCGAGTTCATCCCAGAATTTTTCCTCTTTTTCTTCACTTTCAACAACCGGTTCGACAGCATCTTTGATAACGAAAATATCATCGACCCATACTTTAAATTCCTGGTTGTCATTTTTCTTGATCTCTATACGGACTTCACCAACACCATCCCACTGGAACCGTTCGGGTACTTCCACCCGTTTCTTTGCATCCCAGAAGACACCGCGTTTTCCGAAATCACGTAAAGGAACGGTAATCTGCCGCCATTCATTGGTGATACCGCCATAGTTCTGCAATGGTAAACGAACAACTGTCTTTTTACCATCGGTGTTTTCTTCATCGACAAGAGCAACCCAGGCGATTTCACCGCCGTTTTTACCCTTAACCCAGAACTGAAGAGCACCAGTTGAATAAAGTCCGCGAAGATCATAGAGCAGATTGTAAAGACACACCGAACCACCGGAGTAGTCATTTGCTACCAGGTCAAACATAACTGCAACTTCGCCGTTTTTACCTGATTCTTCGGGAATATAAACATTTGAGTTATCCGGGTACCAATAGGCATACCCACCGGCAACAAAATCCTCATCAAAAAAGCGGTAAACGACCCGGGGGTCGACCTTTTCCCCGGTTTCGGTTGTAACGCTTTTCTTTTTAAGAGGCTTAATCTCGATTTTTGCAAATGCCGTGACAGTGGCAAACAGTACACAAAGTGCCACAACCAGGCTGAAGCGTGAATGTTTCATAGTTGATCTCTCATTCTAATCAGAGTTAGTTTCAGAATTTGACCCGTAACGAAAGATCTACAAGCCATGTGTCAAAATCTCTTAAATGCAAACGCGCAACATCGTTAGGAACAACACCAAATGTAGTTCCTTCATAATCAAGTATTGCTTTTCCGATGGTACCAACAACATCTGCTGCACTATTGACTTTCCACTCAAGCCCCAAAGCCCACTGAATCTGAGATAGTGATGATGTCGCAGCAACAGCGGTCTGAGTTGCTTCATTAGAGATCATTTGCAGACCAGCAATAACTGCTGCATTTTTGTAGAATTTCGCGTAAAGACCTGCATTGATCAGGTTACTGGTAATGTCGTAACTGTGAACACCATTAATAGAATCACCTGAAGCTCCGGAAGTGGAGATGCTACCTGAAATTTCAAGTGGATACTTAATAGCCTCTATGAATTTAGAGAAATCTACTTTAGCTCCTAACCCGATCTGTTTGAAAGCTGCGGGATTCAGGTAGGAATCAAGGCTCTTAACTTCTGAAAGGAGTTTAAGATCGATATCAAGATTTATCCCATTATTGAGAAGCCCGATATTCAAATCACCGACCAAACCCTTTCTGTTGGCAGTTGCCGCACCATACGGCATTACAAGCTGCAGTGCTGGATCGAGATATATTGAGTTTGAGTCCATCTCATCCTGAGTCATAATATTACGAGAATAAGATGTTTTCATGTAGGGAGCTTTTGCCCATTTATTTGTTTCTGCACTTGGGACGAACTTGAAAACCGAATGATAAAGAGCATCGAATGTTGAATAATGGTCAGGTTCTGAGGTTATAGTAGTAGTAGTAGTATTTTGTGAAGATGTTTTTGTCACTTTAGTTATAGAATCATTCTCGGTATTCATGATTCGGTTACCATAAAAATATGGTGACTGCGCAAGGTCATTTCTGAACAGTTCATTGTTGGTAATAAATGAAGGATTTACTGAAATATTGAAGTTATCCCCGGCATTAAAGCTGAATTGAACACCAGCATGAAAAGCCATCCCTGACACAGTTTCATGCAGCGTATCAACAACAGTTTCAACCGTTGAAATATATGCAGAATCATCATTGGAAACTGCGATCTCAGCGTTCAAAGCCAGGCTGAGCTTTTCAGATCCTGTAAATTTTCCGATATCAACTCCAGGCCGGAAAGAAAATACACTAGTATGTTGTGCATTAACCTCATACTGACTTTTGTTGCTGGCACTTGATCTATGATCAAATGTATAGAGCCATGTACCACCAAGATTAATACCTTTCAAAAATGTCAAGTCCAGATTAGCACCGGTTAAAAACTTTGAAAATGGGAAAGCTTCATTATCCATAACAGACTTATCACCATCCTGGAATGCAACATCGCGGCTTCTCAATCGAACCCCCACTAATCCAAAGTGAAATTCGTTGAAAATCGGTGCGATCTCAGCATCAAAGCCAAAATTTAAACCCTGAAAAATGCGATTATTATCCTCAAGGAAGAATTCATCCATAGCTAACTGGCGCTGCCGTGCAAAAATGTATGGTTCATTCATGATTTCAATATCAGGTGCCCAGATAGTGAGAGGGCTGTACTTCAATTTGAAATCACCAACATTGAACCTGATCATATCTTTTATATTACCATCAATACTTATCCATCTGGAAAAAATCGGGTTTGAAACATCAGAAAAGAAGTTCTGCCAGTTCTGATGCATTCTGAATATTAGATGTCCACCGATCATTTCGTTAGGGCGTGCTTTGATATCAAAATCAACAGAGGTAAATTCATTAGTCTCTGAAGATCGTTTAAGCGAGTCAACCCCCTCTCCGCCAAGCTGAGAAAGGAAATACTGTGACTTAAATTCACCACCAAAGGAGATTCCGGCTTTGGCCAGAATATTATCTATTGACTTTTGAATTTGAGCCATCTTTTTTTCCGAGGAATCCGCTGCCATAACAGCGACAAAACCGACGGTTATAAATGCAAGTATTCGTCTGAGCATTGATACTCCTTTATAAACAGTTGTACGGTTCATTAGAACCACATTTTGATTTCAGTTGAAACTACCGGTGTACTCCAGCTATTCGGAGCCCAGTTTACATCTTTATGCTTCATCCATTTAACTCTACCATGTAATCCGACGCGGGAAAGCATATCCCAGTCAAATCCTATACCGACTGCGAAATCTCTGTAATCAATTGGAACATTGAGAACCGCATCTAATCTATTTGTAGCGTTACCTTGTTCATCGGTAAAGACATGGTCATAGTCAGTATATTTTACCAGATCAGCTTCCATACTACGATCGAACTTCATATATGCTTTCTGAGATTTCCAGTTTTCCCAACCCAGCATTCCAAGCAAGTAGAATTTACTTGACAAAGCAATTGCCGGTTCTATACGAAGATAGGAACCAAACAGCATGGTATTCTCACTTTTATCAGAAAATGTAAGAGGCATGAAGCTTTTTGATACTCCGTTAAGAGCACCATAGGCACCTAAAAAGATTTCCCTGCTGTAACCAAGCATCGGACCAAAATCATACGAGACATCAAATTCAGCATTAAATGAAAACTTTTGATGCTTAGGTACGAATGTACAAGGGTTTCTGAGATTAGTACGGTAATCTTCGTTTGAATTCGAATCTGCATCTGCCTGATTTTCATAGGGTACAAAGCTTTCTGACATACTTAAGAATGCGGAACGTAATCCTCCTGCCTGAGGCCCCAGGACATTGCTTCCACCTCTATAATAGCTCTCATCCCCAAGACGCTTCTGATACTTTTTAGTCAATGAAACATCCAGAAGATCGTTACCCCATCGGTTATATGAGGAATGAAAGAGAGTGAAAAGGTCCTGTCCATTCAACCTATACGGGAAATAAAGAGCATCGGTACTTTCTCCTAACTGGAAGTGATTTCCATAGGTAAACCTCATGTGTCCGTACCCACTCATTTTTGGCGAAACTACAAGGTTTAATCCAGCTAAATTCTGTGTATACGGCGATGCTTCACCTCCTGCAAAAGCACCCGGTCCCACCAGGTTGGCCCCTATAGGATAGAACAGATCACTTTTATTAGCAAATGAATATGGCGAGTAAAAGCCTTCCTGTACATAGGCCAGATCGGCTCTTATTGGAAGACCATACTGACTCTCAAGCCGTAAATATGCAGCGAGTCGTGGTTTGGATACACTTTTCCATTCTCTATATTTGTAAATTGTATCGAGGCTTCTGGTGAGGTCAACAGTATAGCGCCTATTTCTCTGATTAAAGGTACCATCATATTGAACAAGTGTCGATTCGACCACTCCAATAGCAATATCACCATGGATTGACAATTTATCATTTGCCGGTCCGCGAAGGTCAAGAGAAAAAACTTTCGGTTCCCTATAAAAAGCTATACTGTCTCCCGGAACTCCCTGCATGGCGTTTGACATGTGAAATGTCTTAAGAAACTGGCTGTTTTTTAAAAGGTCATTACTGATATTAACACCAACATAATTCAATCCCGGTGTTATTCTACCAATGAGTTCATTCGCTGCTATTCTTGTATGAAGGACATGTTGATAGGTATTATTGATTCCTGATGTCTTAGCTTCATTCGAAATGTCTGCTAAAGCAAGATCCGATGCGAAATCAATGGCATCTCTCTCAAAGGCATCAATTCGCTCAGATGTACCATACAGGAAATTAAAATAAAGATTACCCGGTAAATTAACACTCTCGAGGTTTATACCCTGGAAAGCTTTTTTGTTCCATGCTGCACGCCCGGCTCTTTCTCCTTTTGCAAGGTTATATTCAAAATACCGGGAAATAGGCTGTTCAACTTCGAAGGGCAGATACTCCCATGCAAACATTCTGGCTTGTGCTTTCCAGATTGTAAATGGTGATGCTTCTGTCCAGATAATGGAACCGAGTCGTAGTAGAAATGAAGCCGGAACAGTGCGAAGATACATACCTGCACACATGTCTTCCTGAATTACAGCAGGATTACCGACTTTATCATGCAAACCAGGAACTAAGTTCTCATAGTGAGAACCACTTCTTTTCATACCACCTGGTAAGGTATTCTGAAAACCGATCTTCGACCATAAGACAGCGTTTCTTCCTGCTCTGGCAACCATACCCAAACGGATAAAGGATTCATTACCCTCCCAGTTAGCCTGCATCCAGGAATTGTCATCTTTGACATACGAGGCAGAACTGTCAGAAAACTGATGATACTGTAATTTCAGCCTTGCTTCTCCGGAAAAAGATACCGGTGCAGAGCCGCCAAACATTAACGTTGACCTTGCCTTAGCCTCCAGTGATTCTCTGCTCACTCCCAGTGAGTCAAGATACTGCTGAAAAGCCAGGGAATCGGATGCGCTTTGTGCACTAACCGATGCCACCAACCCAGCCGTACACAACGGACCAAGAACACGGCGAATTTTAGATCTGAATCTTATCAACCAACCCTCCTTGTAAGAGCTGTGTGGTTTATGTAGTCTGTTAATTTTTTCCCATTATGCTTAGTGGAATCAGTTTCTCAACCGGTTCGCACAAGCCTCATTTGTTAAATTGATAGGAATTAAAAGTCATTTCAAACCTTTAAAGTCCGATCAACACACTCGCTGATTATCCGTTTAAGTGGATCGCCAGCCAAGGACACGATCATTACAAAAGTAACGACCGTTCCTCCGAACACTGATACGGATTTACTTTTTAATCCATTCCCTGTGGATATCAGGAATATCATCCAGAAGCTCAAGAGTAACCTTGCTCTTTGGAGTCAACGTGACTTCATCCGGGGTTCCCTGTTCGACAATCTTTCCCTTATGCATGATAAAAAGCCTGTCACTTACATAATAAGCAAGACCGATGTCATGAGTGATAAATACAATGGTCATCTTAAGCTCTTCCTTGAGCTTCATAAGATAATCAAGAATATTTGCCCTCACACAGGCATCAACCATACTTGTCGGTTCATCGGCAATAAGCACCTTCGGACGAAGAATAAAAATACGCGCAAGAAGCATTCGCTGCATCTGTCCACCACTGAGCTCAAAAGGATACTTCCCTTCGATCTCCGGTGGTTTAATGTTTACAGCAAGTAATGCCTGATCTACCCGCTCTTCCATCTCCTTGTCGGATGGTTTTGTCTTGAAAATGCCGAAAGAATCTTTAAGCTGAGAACGGATCGTAAAAAAACTGATTGAAACAGCTGAACGGGTCCTGAAAAACCGGCTGAACCTCACGCCAGTGAGTTCTCTGATCGGCAATTTGCTGCCCCTTGTACAGAAACTCCCCAGAAGTCGGTTTATGAAGATTGAGCATTATTTTAGCAAGAACACTCTTCCCGCAACCGGAACCACCTACTAAAGAAACGATTTCCTGGTCAACAATAGAAAAACTGACATCATTAACAGCTCTGACAAGTTTCTTTCCATACCCAAATGTACAGGAAACATTTTTAGCCAGAAAAACATCGCTACTATTTGGCATAGTCACATCTCACCAGCCTTTCACCGACAACCCGCAGCTCCTGTTTGTTAAGTTTACAATCTTTCTGCACAACCGGACAGCGCTCTGCAAAACGACAACCTGTAATCGGTTTAGCCAGATTTGGCGGAGCACCTTCAATGGCAACCGGTTTTTTCTGCTTCTGGCCGGGTTCAGCACTGAGCATGGAACCCATAAGTGCCTTTGTATAGGGCTGTCTGGGATCAAAAATCAACTGTTCAGTTGTCCCCACTTCAACGAATTCTCCTGCGTACATAACAGCAATACGATCTGCGACATGCCGAAGAAGAGGAAGTTCGTGGGTGATAAAGATCATACTTGAGAAAATCTGCTTTTCAAGCAGATCAAAAATCATCCTGATTACCGCTTTCTGTGTGGTAACATCAAGTGCTGAAGTAGGTTCATCAGCGATAACCATCTGCGGATTTAACAGTGTTGAAATCGCGATAACGGTACGTTGACGCATACCGGCAGTAATCTGTATCGGATAGGAGTTCAGAATTGAATCATCCATACCGATAATATGAAACCGCTCTCTTAGTCGCTCGTAAATCTCCTTTTTGGAGACCATACCATCATCATGACTCTCGATAACATCCGCGGCGATATCCTTTATTTTTCTTGTCGGGTTGAGAGAATTGAATGCTCCCTGGGGGATCATGGCAACTTTTCTTCCCAGAACATTTTTACGGATATCTTTTGGTGTACGGTTCATAATAGACTCTCCCTTTACCCGTACATCACCGGATGTCGGATACAGCGGAGGAATAAAAAGACCCATGCACCCGTTGACAAGTGTTGACTTACCGCAGCCGGATTCACCTGCAATACCAAGAATCTCTCCCTGCTTCATGGAAAAGGAGACCCCGGAGACCGCCGGGATTTTATCCCCGAAACGGGTCAGGTAGTGCAAATGAAGATCTTTTACTTCAAAAATTGGTGTAGAATCAGCCTGCATTGTTTCCACTTCAGGCTGCTTTACCCCGGTTAAAACTTCGCTCATAATAATATCTCCTATTTGCGCAGCCGCGGGTTAAAGACGCCTTCCATTGACTGATTTATTACATACAGTGCAAAGGCAATTGCAGCGATCAACACAACTGCAGGAAGGAAAGCCCACCAGGCACCATCAGTCAGTGCTTCATTACGCTGAGCCTGATTGAGAATGGTACCAAGCGAAACTGTATCAAAAGGTCCTAAACCGATCATGCTGATTGCAGATTCTGATAAAATTCCTGATGCAGTCTGCATGATAAAAACCATGAACACATAAGACATAAGGTACATCAGAATATGCTTGAAAAGAATTGTAATGGTGCTTGCTCCATTTACTTTTGCAAGAGAGATATGATCACGACTCTTGATACTTGCAGCCTGGGCCCTAACAGCACGCGTAGTCCAGGTCCAGGTGGTCAAACCGATAATTACAGCGATCAGTGTAAGTGAACGTCCCTCTTTCATACTGCTGCTGATAAGAATCAGAAGAACAAGCTGGGGGATAACGATAAAGAGGTTTGTAACCATATTGATCGTGTTATCCTGCCATCCGCCTCTGAATCCGGCATACAAACCAAGGAATGTACCGGTTATTGTCGCGATAATTCCTGCCAGTAAACCAACATACAGTGAGGACTGCAATCCGCTGATAAGTAATGAAAGCATGTCAACACCCATGTGATCTGTTCCAAGCCAGTGTTCTGCCGAAGGGGGCATATACGGAGCACCGACACAGGTTTTAATATCGACATGGTAAAAGAGCGGAAGGATATACGCGAAACTCAATGTACCCACAAGTAAAACAACCCCGAAAATAAAAAATGGTGTTTTGAGTAGATTTTTCAATATCTTCATGATTATTTCGCCCCCTGTCCTGCCCGTACACGCGGATCAAGAAATCCGATCGCGATATCGACACTGAAATTTGCAATGAGTACGCAGATGGTAACAAGCAGTGTACATCCCTGAATTAAGGGATAATCATTACCCTGAATAGCTGTCAGTACTGACATTCCAAGCCCGGGGTAGGAGAAAATCATCTCAGTAATCAGAGCACCTCCAACCATACCTCCCAGCGACAGAGCAAGCCCTGTCAATTGTGGAAGCATTGCGTTGCGGAACATGTAAAAGATAATTTTGTGTTCTTTTACACCAAGCCATTTTGCGTATTTGATGTAATCGGTTCCAAGTTCATAAATACACATTGAACGCATTCCGATTGCCTGTCCCCCCGCAGAAAGCAGAAAGATCGAGAGGAACGGAAGAATAAAATGGTATATGGCACTGCTGATAAATGTCCAGCTGAAACTTGGAATCAAATCTCCAGCGTATCCCCCGATTGCAGGGAACAGATGCATCTGGATTGCAAAGAGCCAGACCAGCAACATTCCAAAGGCAAAGAAGGGCATCGCATTTCCAAGCAATGCAAGCGGAAAGAAAAATTTGTCAAAAATACCCCTGCGATACGCAGCCAGTGCCCCGAGAACATTACCGATAATCCAGCCTAAGACGATTGTCGGAAGCTGAAGTGCAATTGTCCAGGGAATAGCACCGAGAATTATTTCAGATACTTTTTTAGGATAATTAAGGAAAGAGGTTCCAAAATCTCCCTGTAAACTCATCGTAACATATCTGATAAACTGTTTGAAAGAAGATGCCTGAACAGGCTTTCCGGATTCATCACGAATGATATTACCATCCTTGTCAACTTCAACCAGTCCAAATTCCTTCAAATATGACTCTTCCTTCTCAATTGCGGCCTGAGTATCAAGACCGGCTCCAACCTTGGCCATAATTATATCGACCGGATTGGAGGCCCCCATACGGGGGAGAAAGAAGTTGATTATCACAGCAGCAATGAAGGTGAGAAAATACCACCCAGCCTTGCTGAGAATATACCTAAGTGTTGGATAACGCTTCAGCATGCAAACTCCTATTTAGCTGTAGGTTTAATTTCCCAAAGAGCCTTGATACCAACACCGAAGCACGGGATCTGCGGAGGTGTATATGGATTCTGTTCATTCGGGAAATTTTCCCAGTTCTTCACGCTGAACTCATAGAACTGCTCTGGCCTATAAACAAGAGGCAGTGTCGGCTGCTCTTCCATGAAAATGACATTCAATGCACGGTAAGCTTCAACCTTCTTGGCTTCATCAGAAATTGAAGGAATGACTCTGAGCAGACTGTCGATTTTAGCATTGTACCCTTTTACACCAGGCTGGTTGAAACGTCCCTGGTTTTCATTCATCTTCTCACCGATAGGTTTCCAGTTACGTGATGAAAGGACTGCTTCAAAACGTCTCCACGGCTGAGAAGGTGTAACTTCAGGAACCGGAGCATGCAGAAGAAGATCCCAGTCACCGGTCGGAAGACTGTTGAAGTAGACTGATGCATCCACAAAACCTTCACGGATATCGATACCGGCTTCTCTCATGCTCTTTACAGCTGTAGAAACCATAGCCTCCCAGTCTGTCCATCCTGCAGGGGATTTGATAAAGAGTGTCGGAACTTTCTCGCCCTTTGCATTCTTCATATATTCCAAGGTTTTACCATCAGAGCTGAAAACCGAAGTATATCCTGCATCCTTAAGAATTTTCTTTGCATTTTCAATATTGAAACGTACACCGTATTTATCTGCATCCTCTTTGGAGTAGTAATTTTTCTCCATGCCGAAAGGAAGAATCAAACCCGGCTCAAGATCCGGAGAGTACATTGAAAAAGCGATATTCTGAATCTCTTTATAGTTAATGGCACTGGCCATTGCACGACGGAAGTTTTTATCATTAAGAGGAGCCTTTGTGCAATTGATCATCAGCATCGACATCGCAGCGGGAACAAAGTAGGGTTCTTTTGGATACCATGTACGAACTCCCTCTTTCTGTTTAACCCAGATTCTTGGAATGAATGTGGATGAGATATCAAGAGTTCCCTGTTGCAAAGAGAGGCTGAATGCTTCGTTGCTCTTATATATCGGATGAATGATATACTTTGGATTGGGCAGACGATCCTGAAAAAGAACTTTACCCCAGTAATCATCACGACGTTTCAACACAATTTTTTCACCGGAATAAGTATCAAGAGTGTATGGACCACTCACAACCGGATTCTGATCAATTTTAAGTTTCTGAATAGCAGAGAGATCTTTGAGGGAATCAAGAAGCGTCTTAAAGTAATGGCGGGGAATAATTCTGACTGTTGTAAAATAATCAAGAACGCAGAGAGGATTTTTTCGCTCTTTATGGACATAGAAATTAAGACGTTCAGCTTTGCTGCCATCGGCATCTGTAACTGTATCCTGGGTAATTTTTCCAATGTGATTCCAGACATAGTTTGTCGGTGCAGCCGGATATTCCTTGCTGACTTCAAAAGTGTATTTAACATCAGCTGCGGTCACAGGAGTTCCATCACTCCACTTTGCCCGTGAGTCCATTATAATGGAGATTACCGTATCGGTTTTTACATACGACTTCGCAAGAAGCCCCTCCATCTGACCGGTTAATGAGTTGAAAGCCATCAAAGGCTCATACATCAAATTGTAATTTCCACCAACCGGAAATGCCGGCCAGTCACAGAGCGGGTTAAATGTATTCGGTTCACCCCATTGGAAACCTGCCATATAAAGAGTTTCTTTTCTGGGGAACCCTCCAGCTCCGGCATTGTCTTTGGATCCTCCGGTTTTATTTTGACAAGAAATAAGACCACACAATAAGGCGCCTGCAAGCAACGTTTGGGGTCGCAATAGTGCTTTGATGTTCATTTCTATACCCTTACATGGTTCAGGTTATATGGTTTAAAAAAACAGAATTCAGATGTAAAAAGAGACAATTTCCGATAATACCTGTTGAAAATATTTCATGGACCCTGCGTAATCAACAATTTCCATGGAGGTAAAACGTACGTGTGTGGAACTTCCGATTAACTGGAAAACGACATACAATAATGCCCTGGTAAAACGTACGTGTGTGGAACTTCCCGAAAAAGCAAATCACTTGTGTAACAGAGATTCCAAGTATATGACAGCGCAGCGTAATTTTACCACTGGCAATTCCTATTGTCAACTTAAAATATATAAATTCAAACTAATATTGTATATTTTAAAATTCGATCGATCCAAATTTGCGCAGTTGAGAGTCAGTCCGCACGTCCAGATAGCAGCCATCGGAACGGAAGGCGGGTAGCAGAAAACGCTAAACCCTCTAACACATTGCTCTTTCCGGCTCTCAATAATCTACTGGCTAAGCCGGTGATACCAGATGTCTCGTAAAGGCACTATCTATCGTACCGTCCTGCTTCCGCGGCTTACAACTCAATCAAGCTACCCCTGTGGTGGTAGTACTTGACCTCCGCAATGCGGAATTTTGACATTCTCCTCCATTCCAACTGCGAAAATCAGGGTTGATATGTTTAGTAGAAAAAATTGGAAGATAAGTTTTTGCGAATAAACATTTAAATAAAATAAATAGAATCAGCACTCTCCGTTTTTTCAGAAACTGAATCATACGATCAAAAAAACGTTCAGTAATCATGTGAAATAAACCATCAAAAAAAAGAGATGTCAGAACCAGCTCTTAAACAAGCTCAGTTCCGGGTTGTTATCCCCCATAAAGCTTCTACACCAGAGCCAACCATCAAACATTGCGGTGGTGCATACGGATTTTGTTCCTGAGGGAAATTTTGCCATACCTTGGTACTGAACTGATAAAACAACCATGGACGATACATAAGCGGAATAACCGGAACATCCTTTTGAAAAAGCCTGTTGATAGCACTATACGCTTTTTTAAGTTCAAGAGAATCTGTAAGTGCCGGTATTAATGAAAGCAGACTGTCTGCAGTCTTACTTTTATATCGTCCCTCATTCTGATACATCACCTCACCGACCGGACGCCAGTCTTTGGAAGACATCACTTTATCAAACCGTGCCCATGGAAGAGAATAGGATTGCTCCGGATGAGGTGTTTTCATGGTGAAATCGAAGAGTCCATTTTTCAGATCCATATCCCATTGTGAGTATTCGACAAACTTCTCACGAACATCAATACCAATTGCCCTCATC
>Ga0180030_1171841_pt1 | contig 15316 bp, 12 predicted proteins | sample BioARNtimezero_2_FD_135995 | JGI IMG/M metagenome (GOLD analysis project Ga0180030, IMG submission 135995) | Anaerobic biogas reactor microbial communites from Seattle, Washington, USA - Biogas_R2-A RNA time zero (Metagenome Metatranscriptome) | ecosystem: Engineered > Bioreactor > Anaerobic >...
AGCTTGTTACCCCCATTGCCCTTGAGAAGGAGCTCCGCTTCGCTATCAGGGAAGGTGGTAAGACCGTGGGTGCAGGGGTAGTCACTGAGATAATCGAATAGAGGGGATGGAAGATGAGGCAACTCGTAATACTTGCGTGTTCCGAATGCAAGAACAGAAACTATACAACGACGAAGAATAAACAGAAAACACCGGACAGGCTGGAGATCAAGAAGTACTGTAGATTTTGCAAGAGACATACCTCGCACAGGGAGACAAAATAAAAAGGCCAGTAGCTCTAACGGATAGAGCACCGGACTCCAAATCCGGGTGTTGGGGGTTCGAATCCCTCCTGGCCTGTAATCTACGGAGATACAATGGATGTCAAGGATAAGGTTGAGAGCGTCAAGGGCTATTTCAGGGATGTGTACCTGGAAGGGAAGAGAATTACGTGGCCGGCGAAAAAGGATGCCGTGAAGGGAACGTACATAGTCCTGATCACGGTCGCCGTGGCCGCCGTTTTTCTTGGCATTGTTGATGTTGGGCTTGCGAAAATCATACAGGCACTTTTGCGTGGATAATCCTATGGAAAAAAAGTGGTACGTGGTCCACACCTACTCAGGCTACGAGCAGAAGGTGAAGGAGAACCTCGAGGAGAATATCAAAAGCAGCAAGATGGAGGCGCACTTCGGCGAGATTATCGTTCCCTCCGAGGTCATTATGGAAAAGGTAAAGGGCCAGGTGAAAAAATCGCAGCGAACCGTTTTCCCCGGCTATATTATCGTGAACATGGTGATGAATAACGACACCTGGTATCTTGTGCGGAACACCCCTAAGGTCACAGGCTTTGTCGGTTACGACAAGATGAATCCCCCTCCCTTGCCTGAAAAAGAAGTGAGCGAAATCATCTATGCCATCCAGGAAGGCAAGGGAAAGATCAAGCCGAAGATAAGGTTTGAGAAAGGCGACGGCATCAAAGTCACGGAAGGCCCGTTCACGAACTTTACGGGCAATGTTGAGGAGATAAAGCCGGAGAAGGGCAAGGTAAAGGTGCTCCTCAACATATTCGGAAGGACCACGCCTGTTGAACTTGACTTTATACAGATAGAAAAAATGTAAAGGAGTTAGGAAATGGCAAAGAAAGTTGTTGCTATGGTGAAGTTGCAGTTGCAGGCAGGTCAGGCAACTCCGTCACCACCCGTTGGGCCGGCCCTTGGCCAACACGGTGTGAATATAATGGAATTCTGTAAGGCCTTTAATGAAAAAACGAAAAACCAGGAAGGGACCGTCATTCCTGCTCTGATTACAATTTTTTCCGACAGGACTTTCACGTTTGTTACAAAGACACCGCCTGCGACATTCCTGATAAAGAGGGCGGCAAAGCTGGCAAAGGGTTCTCACAATCCCAAGAAAGAGACGGCCGGAAGTATAGCCAGGTCGCAAATAAAGGAAATAGCCCAGCTCAAAATGGTTGACCTGAATGCAAAGGATATCGATGGTGCCGTAAAAATCATCGAAGGCTCGGTCAGGAGCATGGGGCTAGACATAGTGGAGGGGTGAAGTAACCATGGCAAAGAAATACGAAGCAGCAAGGACCAAGATAGATCGGGAAAAAAGATACGACATGGAGGAGGCCCTTGATCTCCTGCCACAGGTGAAATATGCTAAGTTTGACGAAACGGTTGAACTGGCGCTGCGGCTTGGTGTTGATCCGCGACATGCAGACCAGATGGTGAGGGGTAGCGTTGCCCTTCCCAATGGTTTGGGGAAAGAGGTCAAGGTTCTTGTGTTTGCCAAGGGGCAGAAGGAAAAAGAGGCCGAAGAGGCAGGGGCGGATTTTGTCGGCGCAGAGGAACTGATCGAAAAAATACAGAAAGGTTGGCTTGATTTTGACAAGGCCGTTGCGACCCCGGATGTTATGGGTATGGTAAGCAAACTCGGTAAGATACTGGGGCCCAGAGGGCTTATGCCAAACCCAAAAGTGGGAACGGTTACGTTCGAAGTAGCCAAAACCGTCAAAGAAATGAAGGCGGGCAGGGTAGAGTTCAGGGTCGATAAGGCCGGGAATCTCCATGTCCCCGTTGGTAAGATTAGCTTCGGCAAAGAAAAACTCCTTGAAAATGTAAATTCGCTTCTCGAAACAGTCATCCGATTAAAACCACCTTCAAGCAAAGGGACGTATGTGAAAGGCATCGCCGTTTGCACAACCATGAGCCCGGGTATAAAAATTGACCCAATCTATGTGAGGAATCTTAACAGATAGGGAAAAGGTCAGAGAAAGCAGGTGACCCGTTGGGGCGGGATTAAACGATTGCGGCCTGCCGAGACTTTATAGTATCGTCGTCTCCCTGACTTTCCATACATATCTTACAGAAAGGAGGGATGAAAACCATTGGAACGACAAAAGAAAGAGAAAGTGGTTGAGGAGCTGAAGGAAAAACTCAGCCAGTTGGATTCCATGTTTCTCGCGGAGTACAGCGGGACCAACATGGCCCAGATGACGCGTTTAAGAAGGGAGCTTCGGAACGTTGACGTAGAGTTCAACGTTGTAAAGAATAATCTCCTCAAGATCGCGGCAGCAGGGACAAAGGCAGAGGTGCTGCAGGACCAGTTTTTTGGCCCCAATGCCATCATATGTATCCGTAAAGATCCCACGAGTGCCGCCAAAGTAATGGCCGGACTGGCCAAGGATCTTCCTCATCTGAAGCTGAAGGCCGGATTTTTGGGCACCAAGGCCATAAGTGCAGACGAGATTCTCAAGCTTGCCACACTGCCATCGAAAGATGCCCTCGTGGGCAAGCTCCTTGGGCTCTTGCAGGGCATGCCCCAGCGGCTCCTGTATGTGCTTTCAGGGAACACCAATAAGCTGATGATGACGCTGAATTCAATCAAAATTCAAAAAGAACAGGCGTGAAGGAGGGTATAATACATGAGCGTTTCAAAAGAGGATGTAATTGGCTTTATCGAAAACATGACGGTTCTGGAGCTTTCGGATTTCATAAAGGCGCTGGAAGAGAAGTTCGGTGTTACGGCAGCCATGCCTATGATGGCTGCAGCAGCACCTGCCGCAGGCGCAGCAGCACCTGCCGCAGAAGCAGCCGAAGAGCAGACGGAGTTTAACGTTATCCTGACAGGGTACGAAGCAGACAAGAAGATCCAGGTCATCAAGGTCGTAAGGGCGATCACGAGTCTGGGTCTCAAAGAGGCGAAAGACCTTGTAGAAGGAGTGCCGAAACCTGTAAAAGAGGCCGTGTCAAAAGACGAAGCAGCAAATATCAAGAAGCAGCTTGAAGAAGTCAGTGGGCAAGTCAAAGTCGAGTAAACTGAACATATGGTGTGGAGCGCGGAACGGACAGGGGTTGCACCATGACGTTCCACGCTCCACACCAACAAATTAAGAGGTGAAAACAATATGAGGGAAACCTTCAACAACAGGATTTTCAGGAAAAACTACGGGAAAATCAAGGAGATCATTGATATCCCGAACCTCATTGAAATCCAACTTGACTCATACACCAATTTCCTGCAAAGGGATCTCCCCCCGGAGAAGAAGGCCAACATTGGTCTGCAGGCAGTTTTCAAGAGCGTTTTTCCTATCAAGGATTCCCATGACACCACATCTCTTGAGTTCGTTAAGTATGAGATTGGTGAGCCAAAGAACTCCGAGCAGGAGTGCATATTCAGAGGGCTGACCTATGCGGCGCCCATGAAGGTCACGATCAGGCTTGTGGTGTGGAACATTGATCCTATCACCAAGACGAAGGATATCAGGGCCGTCAAAGAACAGGACGTCTATTTCGGCGAGATTCCTCTTATGACCGAAAGGGGAACGTTCATCATCAACGGCACAGAGCGGGTCATCGTGAGCCAGCTCCACAGGTCTCCCGGTGTTTACTTCGATACCGACCAGTCAAAATCAACCACAAGCGGCACCCTTTCCTACACGGCGCGGATAATCCCCTACCGGGGCTCGTGGCTGGACTTTGAGTTCGACCATAAGGAACTTGCCTACGTGCGTATAGATAAGAAGAAGAAGATACCCGTAACACTTCTCCTGAAGGCGCTGGGTTACTCGGAAAAGGAGATTCTTGACTATTTCTACGAGAAGGAAAGGGTTACCATAAGGGATAACAGACTGTACAGACAGACACCCCTCAATCTTCTCGTAGGACTGAAGGCACCTACGGATATCATCAACGAAGAGACGGAAGAGATCCTGGTAAAGAAACACAAAAAGATCACCAGGGCCGTCATCAAGAAGATGGAGGCCGCCAACATCAAGGAGATACCGGTCGAAGAAGAGGATATTCTCGGAAAGGTGACATCCGATGAGATCGTTGACCCCCAGTCCATGGAGGTGATAGTCCCGATCAACAAGGTAATTACAAAGGATGATCTAGCAAGGATATTGAGCAAGAATGTTAAGAATTTTGATATACTGTTCATTGACAATCTGAATGTAAGTCCTTCTCTCAGAAATACGCTCGAAACGGACAAGGTAAACACCAAGGAAGACGCCCTCCTCGAAATATACAGGAAGCTGAGGCCGGGTGACCCGCCTACAATCGAGTTTGCCGAGGCCCTGATTCACAATATGTTCTTCAGCCCGGAGCGCTACGATCTCTCAAAAGTAGGCCGGCTCAAGATAAACCACAGGCTCGGCATTGATGTGCCCCTCGATGCTTCAACCTTGAGAAGAGATGATATTATCGAGGTGGTACGACACCTCCTGAAGCTCAAAGATGCACGGGGTGCGGGGGATGACATCGACCACCTGGGAAACAGAAGGGTAAGGACAGTGGGAGAACTTCTGGAAAACCAGTTCAGAATGGGTCTTGTGCGCATGGAAAAGGCCATCAAGGAGAGGCTTACTTTCCCTGAAATGGAAACACTGATGCCTCACGACCTGGTAAATCCGAAGCCGGTTGCCACGGCAGTAAAGGATTTTTTTGCATCGAGCCAGCTTTCGCAGTTTATGGATCAGACAAACCCCTTAAGCGAGATAACCCACAAGAGAAGGCTCAGCGCCCTTGGCCCAGGAGGTCTCACGAGGGAGAGGGCGGGTTTTGAGGTACGGGATGTCCACCCTACCCATTACGGGAGGATATGTCCTATCGAAACCCCGGAAGGTCCGAATATCGGTTTGATCGCATCCCTTTCAACCTATGCGAAAGTTAATGAATACGGCTTTATCGAAGCTCCGTACCGGGAGGTAAAGGACGGCCGGGTTACCGACAATGTCCGATATCTGAGCGCCCTCGAAGAGGAGCAGTACTATATTGCCCAGGCCAACAGCCCGGTCGATGAGCAGGGAAGATTCAAGGAGGAGCTGGTCTCGGCGCAGAAGGGGGGCGGGTTCTATCTCATCAGCCCCGACCAGGTTGATTTTATGGATGTGTCGCCGAAGCAGCTCGTGAGTGCTTCGGCTTCCCTGATCCCTTTTCTCGAACATGACGATGCCAACCGGGCACTTATGGGTTCAAACATGCAACGACAGGCGGTCCCGCTTATTACCACCAAAGCACCCATTATCGGCACGGGCATGGAAAAAGTCGTAGGCAGGGACTCCCGCGTGACGATCTCAGCCAGGCATAGCGGGGTTATCAAGAGCGTTGATGCCAACAGGATTATTCTCAAGTACGAGGAAAAGAACAAGCATGAAGAGCCTGTTGCAAAAATAGATGTGTACAACCTTCTCAAGTTCAGGCGATCGAACCAGGATACGTGTATCAACCAGAGGGTCATTGTGAACGAGGGGGATTTCGTGAGGAAGGGAGATGTCCTCGCCGATGGCCCGTCAACGGATAGGGGCGAGCTTGCCCTCGGCAAGAACGTTCTTGTGGCGTTTATGCCCTGGCGGGGATACAACTATGAAGATTCGGTCCTTGTCAACGAGCGACTCGTGAAGGAAGATGTCTTTACCTCCATCCATGTTGAGGAATTGGAGTGTGTCGTGAGAGACACGAAATTGGGGAAGGAAGAGGTAACACGGGATATCCCGAATGTGGGCGATGAGACGTTGAAGGACCTCGACGAGAGCGGCATAATCCGCATCGGGGCAACCGTCAAGCCGAACGACATACTGGTCGGCAAGGTTACGCCGAAGGGGGAAACCCAGTTGACGCCCGAAGAAAAGCTCCTCCGGGCCATCTTCGGTGAGAAGGCAGGGGATGTGAAGGATACCTCCTTGAGGGTGCCCCATGGCATTGAGGGTATCGTAACCGATGTAAAGGTCCTTTCCCGGAGGGGGATCGACAAAGATGACAGGAGCAGGGACATTGAAGACAAAGAGGTGTCCAATATCCTGAAGGATCAGGAAGATCAGATAAGGATCATTATTGAAAGTACGAAGGAAAAGATGGGCAGCCTCTTTGTCGGCAAGGAGGCTCCTGTTGATATTAAAGACGATCGCGGGAAGACGGTGATCAAGAAGGGAGAGGCCGTTACCCCCGAGAAGATCGGACAGATCAGCCTGAACAGGTTGCCGGAGGTTGAGTTCGGGGATGCAGAGCTTGAGGCAAAGATATCCAAGCTAATTGACAGCAAAGAAAACCAGGTTGAGATCATAAAGCTTTATTATGAAGATAAAATCAACAAAATCAAAAAAGGCGATGAGCTTCCTCCTGGTGTCATCAGAACCATCAAGGTCTACGTTGCCATGAAGAGGAAGGTGGCCGTGGGGGATAAGATATCAGGCCGCCACGGGAACAAAGGGATTGTGTCGGTTATCCTGCCGGAAGAAGACATGCCCTTTATGGAGGATGGAACGCCGATCGACATTGTCTTGAACCCCCTTGGGGTCCCGTCGAGGATGAATGCCGGCCAGATCCTCGAGACACATCTTGGATGGGCCGCGAAGGAGCTTGGGAAGAGGATCGGTGAATTGGTGGACAACTACTACAAGGCCAGTTGCTCGCCGGATGTTGTCAAGGCATATCTTAAAAAGGTATTTAATCACGGAGAGCTGAAGAGTTTCATTGAAAAACTGAGCGACGAAGAGATTGTTGCTCTCGGGAGTCAGATGCGGGACGGCGTGAATATAACGGTCCCTGTTTTTGACGGTGCCAAAGAGGCTGAGATCAAGGACCTCTTCAAGATGGCCGGGCTGGCTGACAGCAGGCAGACAATCCTTTACGACGGCAGGACAGGGGAGTCTTTCCATCACAGAATCACAGTGGGATACATGTATTTTCTCAAGCTGCACCACCTGGTGGATGACAAGATCCATGCCCGCTCTATCGGACCTTATTCCCTTGTTACCCAGCAGCCATTGGGAGGAAAGGCCCAGTTTGGCGGCCAGAGGCTTGGAGAAATGGAAGTCTGGGCCCTTGAGGGATATGGGGCTGCGTACTCCCTTCAGGAATTTCTGACTATAAAATCCGATGACGTGAATGGGAGGATCCGGGCTTACGAGGCCATTGTCAAGGGAGAGGATGTGCTTGAGCCGAGCCTGCCGGAGTCCTTTAATGTTCTGGTAAAGGAGTTGCAGAGCTTGTGTATAAATGTGGATCTGATTAAGGAAGAGTAGCAGGGACGGTACTCGATTGCCGAGTGCCCGGTATCAGGTGAGATTATGGTACCTCGTAACGGGTAATAGCCGTAAGAAGGAGGAACAAAATTGGAAGATTATTTTAAGGTTTACGATAAACAAAAAGATCCGCTGAGTTATGCAGCCATCAAGATATCGCTTGCTTCCCCGGAGCTGATTGAGAAGTGGTCCTATGGAGAAGTAAAGAAACCGGAGACGATAAACTACAGGACGTTCAAGCCGGAAAGGGATGGGCTTTTCTGTGCCAAGATTTTTGGTCCGGTGAAGGACTATGAGTGTATCTGCGGCAAGTATAAACGGATGAAGCACCGTGGCATCGTATGCGAGAAATGCGGCGTTGAGGTTATACAGTCGAAGGTGAGAAGGGAGAGGATGGGTCACATAAGGCTTGCATGTCCTGTAGCCCACATCTGGTTCTTGAAGAGCATGCCAAGCAAGATCGGAACCCTGCTTGAACTAACCATCAAGGAAGTTGAGCGGGTTCTCTACTTCGAGATGTATATCGTCATTGAGCCGGGCTCGTCACCCTATCAATTCTGCGAACTCCTTTCGGAAGAAAAATACCTGGATGCCAAAGAGAAGTACGGGTCGGACTTTGTGGCAGGCATAGGCGCCGAGGCCATGAGGGAATGCCTGAAAAAGATGGATATCGACAAGCTCACGAAGGAGCTGAGAGACGAGATGAGGGATACGGCGAGTGATGCCAAGAAAAAGAAACTCGCCCGTCGCTTGAGGGTGGTCGATGCCTTCAAGGCGTCCGGTGTAAAACCTGACTGGATGATACTCGATATTATCCCTGTCCTCCCTCCGGAGTTGAGGCCCCTTGTACCCCTCGACGGAGGGAGATTCGCCACCTCCGACCTCAATGACCTGTACAGGCGTGTCATAAACAGGAACAACAGGCTGAAGAGGCTCATGGAGCTCAATGCGCCGGAGATTATCATACGGAATGAGAAGAGGATGCTCCAGGAAGCAGTAGATGCCCTCTTTGACAATTCAAAGAGAGGCAGGGTTGTTACCGGAACGAGCAAGAGGCCCCTCAAGTCCTTGAGCGATATGCTCCGCGGCAAACAGGGACGATTCCGCCAGAACCTCCTCGGCAAGAGGGTTGACTATTCAGGGAGATCGGTTATCGTTGTGGGTCCTGAATTGAGACTGCATCAATGCGGCCTCCCGAAGTACATGGCTCTCGAGCTTTTCAAGCCCTTCGTTTATAACAGGTTGATCAAGAAAGGCTATGCGACTACCATCAAGAATGCAAAAAAGATCGTTGAAAAAGAGCGCCCCGAGGTATGGGACGTTCTCGACGAGGTGATCAAGGAACACCCTGTCCTCCTGAACAGGGCTCCTACCCTGCACCGCCTCGGCATCCAGGCTTTTGAGCCTCACCTTATCGATGGGAAGGCGATCCAGCTTCATCCCCTTGTCTGCCCGGCCTACAACGCAGACTTTGACGGAGACCAGATGGCCGTTCACGTGCCCCTGTCAATCGAGGCACAGACCGAGGCAAGGGTTTTGATGATGTCTACCAATAATATCCTGTCCCCTGCAAACGGAAAACCGATCATTGTGCCGACCCAGGACATTATCCTCGGTCTCTATTACCTCACGATCGAAAGGAAATACAGGAAAGGCGAAGGCAAGATGTTCGCCGACCCTGAAGAGGTGAGGATGGCCTATGATGCCGGAGAGGTGGATCTCCATGCCCGGGTAAAGGTACGCATTGAAGGGGGGATCGTGGAAACAACCACAGGCAGGGTGATCCTCCGGGATGTGGTTGAAAGCGCCTTGCTGGAGTTGGAACCCGAGAGGAGGCTCTTTGTTCTCAACGAAATGTTCGATATTATTAACAGGGTTATGGACAAGAAGACCATCGGCCTCCTTGTTGACAAATGCTATCGTGAAGCAGGGGAGAAGTGTACGGTTATCCTCTCCGACAAATTGAAGGACCTCGGGTTTTTCTATGCTACCCTCGGTGGGATCTCGATCTGTATAGACGATATGAAGGTCCCCGAAAAGAAAAAGGAGTTAATAGAGGGGGCGAACAAGGAAGTCCTGGACGTTCAGAGGCAGCACGCTGAAGGCTTGATCACCGACGGCGAACGGTACAACAAGGTTATCGACATATGGGCAAGCGTTACAGAGGAGATTGCCAAGGAGCTCATGGACGAACTTGGCTCCGAAAAGGTCCTGGATCTGAATGGGAATCCTGTTATAGGGCCGAACAGGAAGGCCGAGTACCAGAACAGCCTCAACCCTATCTTTATGATGGCGAATTCAGGGGCAAGAGGGAATGCCCAGCAGATCCGGCAGCTTGCCGGCATGAGAGGTCTTATGGCAAAACCTTCGGGTGAGATCATCGAGACCCCGATTACAAGTAACTTCAGGGAAGGCCTCGATGTGCTTCAATACTTCGTATCGACCCACGGAGCAAGGAAAGGTCTCGCCGACACAGCGTTGAAAACAGCAAACTCGGGCTACCTGACGAGGAGACTCGTGGACGTTGCCCAGGACGTGGTGGTATCGGAGCATGATTGCGGCACCTTTGACGGCATCGAGGTAACGTCTCTTACTGAAGGAGGGGAGGTTATTGAACGGCTTGATGCAAGAATTCTCGGAAGGGTTGTCCTTGAGGACCTGAAAGACCCTGATTCCGGTGAGATAATAGTCAGAAGAAACGAAGAGATTACGGAAAGCCATCTCAAGAAGATTGAGGATGCAGGCTTTGAGAAGATAAAGATCCGGTCTGTTCTTACGTGCAGATCAAAACGGGGCGTGTGTGTCCTCTGCTACGGCAGGGACCTTTCGCGAGGGAGACTCGTCAGTATCGGCGAGGCGGTAGGTATTATTGCCGCTCAATCCATCGGCGAGCCGGGAACACAGCTTACGATGAGGACCTTCCACATAGGCGGGGCCGCTTCCAGAAGGGTCGAGCAATCCATGCTGGAAGCACGAAACGAGGGGTATGTGAAGCTCCTGGGCGTCAAGACGATTCTGAACAGGGAAGGGATACCGGTGGTGATGAACAGGAACGGAGAAATCGCCATCGAGGACGAGGCCGGAAAGGAAAGGGAGAAATACCAGATTATTTACGGGGCAAAGCTGAAGGTGACGGATGGAGAGCGTGTCGAGAGCGGCCGGATTCTTGCGGAGTGGGATCCTTATACCATCCCGATCCTTTCGGAGGTATCGGGAAGGGTCAAGTTCGGCGATATCATCGAAGGCGACACCATGCAGGAAAGTAAAGACGAGCTGACCGGGTTGTCCTACAAGGTTGTCATGGAACCCAAGGATACTGATAAACGGCCGCGGGTGTCCATAAAAGACGAAAAAGGGAGAACCGTTATTGTGCCGGATACTACAAGCCCGGCCCGGTATATCCTCCCTGTGGGGGCACACATTGTCGTCAATGAAGGCGATGAAATCCACGCCGGGGATGTAGTATCCAAGATGCCAAGGGAGACTACCAAAACAAAGGACATCACCGGTGGTCTGCCGCGTGTTGCGGAGCTTTTTGAGGCAAGGAAGCCGAAGGAGAACGCCATTGTCAGCGAGGTGCACGGGTTTGTCTCTTTCGGCAAAATGTCCAAGGGCAAGCGGGAGATACTCGTCGTCCCTGAGCGAGGTGAGCCGAGAAAGTACAGCATCCCAAGAGGTAAGCATATTATCGTCCACGAGGGTGATTACGTGAGGGCGGGAGAGCCCCTTATGGACGGCCCCGTGAACCCTCATGACGTACTGCATATTTCGGGCATCAAGGACCTCGCCCGTTACCTGGTAGATGAGATACAGGAGGTTTACCAGTTACAGGGTGTCAAGATCAACGACAAGCACATTGAGGTTATCGTCCGGCAGATGCTGAAGCGGGTGCGGATCAAGGACGTGGGCGATACAAACTTTATCATGGACGAGCCTGTCGAGTGGTGGATATTTGAAGAAGAAAACAAGCGGGTCATGGAGGCAGGCGGCAGACGTGCCGAGGCTGAGCCGCTTTTTCTCGGTGTCACAAAGGCCTCTCTCATTACAGACAGCTTTATCTCCGCTGCAAGCTTCCAGGATACGACAAAAGTCCTCACCCAGGCCTCTATAGAAGGTCGCGTGGACTATCTCAGGGGTCTCAAGGAGAATGTAATTATGGGGCGGATCATACCTGCCGGTACAGGCTACTTGAGATACCGGAACTACGACATGATAACCAAGGATAAGGCGCCGGAGGCGATTGAAGAGCCGCTGGAGGTGGAGAGCTTAGTTCCTTAGGCGCCGCTCTGCCATGGCAGCCTCTTCACTCTTCGGGAAGAGTTCGATTACCTTCTTCAGGATGGTGATCGAACTCTTTTTGTCGTTTATGGCGTTGAACGCCTCTGCCTGGGCCAGCAGCCCACGGGGGACCCTTGGATTCTTCGGGTATTTGTCAACAAGCTCCTGAAAAGAGAGAATCGCCTTTTCGTAGTTTTTTATGTTCATGTAGCTCTGGCCGATCCAATAGAGGGCATTTGGTACAAGCGGTGTTCCGGGGTTTGCCTCGATGAAGGCCGAGAATTTCTGGATTGACTCGTCGTATGATTTCTTCTGAAAAGCATCGAAGGCATCTTTGTAAGCTGCTTCATACTCTTTACTTACAGCGACCGGAGGAGTCGACTGGGGAGGTCCTTGCACGGCCCCTGTCTTACCCGATTCGCGCTGCCGGTGTTCCAGCTCATCCAGCTTGCCGAGGATCATCTTGATCTTGTCGTTCTGGTCATCCAGCGCCGACGAGAGGTTGACAAGCTGTTTCCGCATGGCTTCATCCTCTTTCGAGAGTGCCCCAAGACGCTGATCGGTATCCTTCCTGTACTGAATAAGTTCAGTGTCCGTGGCCGAAATGTTTCGTGCCAGCTTCATTGTGTCCTCGGTGGTGGCGCAGCCGAGGAGGCCGAGCAGAAACATCACCGCAACAAGCATACGTGGAGCCTTGTTGCGATAGCATGCCGAAGGAATAGAATGCACCTTCATCTGTCCACCTCTTTCTGTCTGTCGAAGGCGAAATGAACCCGCCTGTTTTTGGCCCATGCCTCTTCGGTATGTCCGTGATCAGCGGGCATCTCTTTGCCGTATGATATCACCCTCATCCTTTTTTCTTCAACTCCAAGGTTGGCCAGGTGGTTTCTTACTGCCTCGGCCCTCTTTTGACCAAGGGCGAGATTGTACTCGATGGTGCCTCGTTCGTCGCAGTGTCCCTCAAGGATGACCGGTATATCCCTGTTGGACTTAAGCCAATCACCAATTTCCTTGAGCCGTGACAAATCGTCGGACCTGACGGCATAGCTGTCATACTCGAAATAAATATCAGTCGCAGGGGCGGTACTGATCTTTTCCTGTAACAGCCTCTCTCTTTCCTGACGGGCCCTCAGGTCTTCCTCGGCTATGCGGGCCTCCTCGGCTTTTCTCTTCAGCGCCTCTTCCCGGTCCAGTCGTGCCTGGTCCCCGGTGGAGATCCTGTCTTTTTGATCGTATTGTTGAATTGGACTCGACGCGCAGCCGTAGCATACCAGCATAGAAACCATTAGAAAAACCACTGAAAATTTCATCTTGCCCCTCCTTGCTGCAATCTCGGGTGTACAGCCACGATCTTTATAGAGCCAAGCCTTTTAATGTTATGGTACAAACTTGGGCTGCTCCTCGTCGCTGTTGGTAAATTTGAGCACCCTCTTGTTTTCGCCGTTGTAGAGCATCACGTACACGGTGTACCGGCTTCCCCTTTTTGACGAATAGATGATGTATCGTCCGCAAGGTGAAAACTGGGGAGAATCATTGATGCCGCCGCTCGTGAGGACCCTTTGATTTGAACCGTCGATGCCCATTGTGCATATCTCGAAGGCCCCGTCCACCTTGGCTACAAAGGCAATGAGGTCCCCTTTCGGCGAAAAGGATGGTGATGTGTTGTAGTTGCCGGAATATGTGAGCCTCTTTGTTTCACCGGAGCCCAGGTTTTTGATGAAGATCTGGGGAGTCCCGTACATATCCGAGACGAAGACCATCTTTGTTCCGTCAGGCGAAAAGGATGGCGATGCCAGTATCCCCTCTTTTGTCAGTACAGCCTTTTTCTTGCCGCCTGCAGGATCAACAGTGTATATGGTGGAATATTTCCCTGAAGTTTTCGCGTACCCGAGGGTTGATTTTCCTGTCCAGGTTGTTCCGAGTTTCATGCCCTCATCTCTTTCCGCGTAGACATCCCTCCCTGTCTCCAGGTCCATAATGAAAAGATTCGGTTTGCCTTCCTTGTACGACGTATAGGCCAGGTATCTTCCGTCAGGCGAGATGGAAGGCGAAACCGTGATATTTCTGAAGCTCGTGACGCGCCTTACACCCGTACCATCGATGCTTGCGGTGTAGATGTCCTTGTTCCGGCTGCTGCCGCCTACAAAGATAACCCGGGAACCCATGATGCCTTTCTCGCCTGTTACGGCAAAGAGGATATCGTCGGCAAGCCTGTGGACCATCTTCCTCCATTCTTCCGGTTTGGCCCGGTACCTTTTGGCGAGGACAGTCGATCCCTCAAAGGTATCATAGAGATAGGCCTCGAGAGCCAACTCTCCATTCGTCTGCACAAGTCGTCCCTTGCACAAGAGCTCAACACCTATAGAGCGCCAGTTCGTAAACCTTATATCTTTTTTTTCGATTCCCTCGTTCGACAGCTCACGATCAAAGAGCGAGTTGGGTGCCACAATGAAGAACCCCGACATATCGAGATCCTGGTTGAGCAGCCCGCTCATATCCGTCTTCAGCTTGTCTGTCCGCTCGCTGTTAAAGCCGGGTACGGCTATGGTTATTTTCTTATAGCTTTTCCCGTAGACATCGAGGTAGACCTTCGCCTGCACGGTGCTTGCTGCAACCACAAGAAACAACAGAACAATTACAAGTCTAAGCCTTGTCATACTTTCTCCGCTTATCAATGATTTCGGTCAATGCCTTTACCTGGGGCAAAAGGGTTCTTCCTTTCCGTGTAATGACGTAAAAGGATCTCTTCAGGTTCCTCATTCCTTCTATGGTCATTGTCTTCAGTTGACCGTTGGCGATATCATCACTCACTGCCCTTTGGGAGATGCACGAAATGCCCATGCCGTTTTTGACGGCCTCTTTAATGGCCTCTGTGTCGGTAAGCTCTGCTACGATCCGTAAGTCAGCCACCTGGTTCATACCCATTTTCTTCAAAGCCGACTGAAAGCTGTTTCTCGTTCCAGAGCCTTGTTCCCGTATGATAAAGGGATAATCCTTCAGGTTTTGTGGATCGATTGAATCGGGATAATCCGGTGGGGCGACTATTACGAGCGTGTCGTCCACCAGTCGTTTGTACTCGATTTTCTTTGTCTCGTTTTTTGCCCCGACAAAACCGACATCGATTTCGCCCTGCTCCATTCTATCCATGATGTCCTTTGAGTCGGACACAATGAGCTTGATCTGGATTCCGTCGTACTGTTCCCGAAAGGTCTTGAGCGCCTGGGGGAGGATGTATATGCCTGGTATATTGCTTGCGCCCACAACAATCAAACCTTTCTTGATGCCCTTAAATGCCTCCATGGCGTCGATCATCTCTTTTCGCAGTGCCAGGAAATCTTTGCCATATCCGGCCAGGATTTCTCCGGCCCTTGTAAGTGCCACATTTCTCTTGGTTCTGTCGATAAGCCGTACGCCGAAATACCTTTCCAGATCTACAACCTGTTTGCTTACCGTGGGCTGGGTGAGGTAAAGCTCCTGTGCTGCCTTGGTAAAGCTCTTCAACTCTGCAATTTTGACAAAGGTTTCTAAGCG
>Ga0180030_1252897_pt1 | contig 14663 bp, 3 predicted proteins | sample BioARNtimezero_2_FD_135995 | JGI IMG/M metagenome (GOLD analysis project Ga0180030, IMG submission 135995) | Anaerobic biogas reactor microbial communites from Seattle, Washington, USA - Biogas_R2-A RNA time zero (Metagenome Metatranscriptome) | ecosystem: Engineered > Bioreactor > Anaerobic >...
GGGCATCGCAATTAACCTTCTTTTTCTCTGCTTTCATTCCAGGCTAAATGAACTTCTGAGCAAGTCGTGGACTTGGGTAACAGTTTACGTTTCTATAGAAAAGATATTAATTCATATATGAGAAGAGGCATAGCAATGAAACACATCTGTTTCTTGTTTTTAGTATTATTATATGGAGATGCAATTGCGAATCTTACTCCAGAGTGTAATTGTGTGGAACAAGTTGGTTCAGAGTATAAAGCGTGGTTTGGCTTTAATAATGATGGGTCTGCACCTGTTTTGAAGGCGGTTGGTACAGACAACAAGCTATTTGGAGGAGGTTTGAATAATACCAATGGGGATCTCGGACAACTGCGGGTATTCAAACCAGGAACGTTTAAAAAAGCATTCTCTGTCAAATTTGACGGCTCAACCTTATCATGGACGCTCAACGGTAAAACTGTTACAGCATCAAATACAACAACGCAATGTACGCAGGGAAAAGTACCTTCTCGTCCTCAACCAAGCTATGTTCGTGTTAAGACTTATAATGATGATGGAAATCCTGCCCAAATTACAACTTCATATGCTGACGGACTAGGAAGAGAATTTGAAACACAATTAGATCTCAACGGTATCAATGGATATGATGTTCTCATTCGTGGCGGTACATTTGATGAACAAGGAAGACCAAATAGAACTTATAAATCATTTCCAGCGGTAACCGATGGTGGATACATTGGTAGTACTGATCTTGATAAGATGGCAAAGGAGTATTTCAGTACAACTGGACCTGGTGAAGATGCTGAAGGATATCCATTCAGTGAAGTTTCCTATTATGCTGATCCATTAAGCCGGAAAAGTATGACAGGAGGTGCAGGTAAAGCTTACTCATTAGACGAATCATCGGGTCATCCTGTTCGATACTGGTACTTTACTTCTAAATGTAGCGGTAATTCGGATTATGATGCAGATGGCTTTTTGACCTGTAATGCTTTAAAAAAACTAATTGCAGTAACGCCAGTCTTGCCTTCTGAGGTGACAGAGCCTGCAACTCACATCTTAAACGTTGTATGCGATGCGGATGGTAATTTTACACAGGAACTGATAAATCCAGTGTATGGTAAAACCGAAATGACTTGGGCAAATAGTAAAACACTTGATAATCCGGAGATAATAAAGACAATAAATGTATTTAATATTCAGGGTAACTTAAAGTCTGTAATACCACCGGGATCTAACCTGATAAGTCCATCTGAATACTTTTATAATACATTAGGTCAATTAACCAAAAAGATAAACTCTGACGGTACTATCGAAAGATATGAATATTATACAACAGGTAAACAGAAACGACGAAGTTATAAAGATCATTCAGACGCAGTTGTTATAAGGGATGTTTTTTATGAATATGATGACTTTGACAGAATTGTTTCAATATATACAATAGTTAATGGTAAAAAAATTCCCAAAATTGCTTACTATTACGATTTTGTAGAGAATGTACCTCTCCAATATATGGGAGACTTGCGATGTATGGTATCTGTGCATGTCCTTGAGAACTTAAAAGGGAAGGTGGTTGCAACAATTTCTTTTGGGGAAATTGGTGCAAATCCTTTAGAAGTTGAATCTCGCAACAGAGTTGTAGAACTGTTTTCGTATGATGGTGAAGGGAGAGTGGCTAAAAAATTTATTCAAGTGCCCGGAATATACTTGCATGAAATTAGATACGAATATGATTTACAGGGGAAAGTAAGAAAAGAATCAATTCTAAATGGTGATGAGGCGGTCATTGCAAAAAAATATGAATATGACGAATTGAGCCGGCTTACCAGGATTATAAATGAAAAAACATCACCACCGGAAATAATTGCTTCGTATCATTATGATGATCGCAGTTTACTAACATATCGACAGCTTTTAACAGATAATAGCTATACTGAGCAGAATGAATATACATTGCAGGATAATTTAAAATCTTTTACAGGTGTTATAGGAAATGTATTCAGTGAGACACTCGATTACAGTTCTCACTTCAATGGAAATATATCCGGTTCGGCTTTTACTTATCAGACTCCTACTCCGGTCACACTTCAAAATCAATATCTCTATGATGGCATTAACCGGCTGAAATCTGTTAATAGTATAACTGGTTCTGTACCGACTCAGGTTTGTAACTATGAGTACGATGTTGCGGGTAGGTTTAAAAATAAAAAAGAGAATACTTCTACCCAGAGCAACTACCAATATTATTCTGGAAATATTGATGGAACTCAAAAATATACCTGCAGATTAAGAAAAGTTGGATCAGGAGATGATCGCTTTATATATAACCAGTTTGGATCAATGGTAGTGGACAAATCTAAAAACCTGGTTATCCAGTATGATTATCGGGACCTCCCGGTTTTTTTTCGATTTTATTCCGCTCTACCTTCAGGGATTACTGCTGATCAATGGGGAACTGTACTGATTGATGATGATGAATATAAAGGAGTTAAAGGTGCTGCCTTTAATGATAAAGATATCAATGATTATATGAGCTATATCGTTAAAAAAACGAAAAGTACGGCTTCTGAAATTCGATTGCAATCTGTTGTTATGATGCTTTATGATGCTGCGGGTCAGAGAGTGCTGAAAAATTCGATAAACTGAAAAAGAGTAGGTAAAATCACTACTATTGAAAAGAACTGGAAAATGAAAACTATTAAGACTTTTTACCAATGTATGCTGCTAAGTATGGTGCTCTTTACAAATATCAGTGCGCTTGAAGTATTATTGAAACACGAAAGTATCTCTGATAATAGCTTTTCGAAACCTCGTATTTGTATTAAAAATAATGGGGTGGCTGCAATCAATGGATTCCAGTTTTATTATTATTTTACAATAGAAGATAACAAAATACCTGTGATTGAGAGATGGTATATTCCAAACTCTACGGTTACACTGGAAAACAGAGGTAATGGTAACTTCCGTATAAAATATCTTTGTTCCGGGGTGACACTTGCGCCTGGTGAAGTGTATCCTGATCTGAGTGGTAATAGTGTCGGAGTTCATTACTCTGATTACAGCGTTTTGCTAAAAGCGAATGATTACTCTTATAACGGAAGTGAAATCTTTGTTGGTACCAATAAGATTCCAGTATATGATATGTCAGGAAATTTGCTTACTGGAATTGATCCGGAAATACCTCTACCAGTGGTCCCGACACTTGCTAATCCCGTCAATGGCGCAATAGATATCCCGATCAACTCAACTCTTTCATGGAATCCTGCAACTGGTGCAGATTCCTACACGGTTCAGGTTTCAATGTCATCAACTTTTTCAGATCTAATTATAGAACAGGCTGGGATAACGAGTACATCCTTCACAGTAACCGGCCTTGCATACAGTACTCAAATTTACTGGCATGTAAAATCCACTAACGCAGCTGGCACAAGCGGCTGGTCCGAAACACGATCATTTATAACAGAAGCATCTCCATCGGTTCCACCGGTACTACCACCAGGTCAATGGGAATATTCAATTATTTCCACAGAATCTACTGTATTAAAGGACCGGTTTCAACTGACTGGTAATGGCTGTATAGCTTCAAAACAATATATAGAAATAGGACAGAATGCTGTATTGGGAACAGATCTTTTATCAGGAAATAATATTCTTGTTATGAACAGGGCTTTTATTAATGGAAATGTTACATCTGCCGGGAATACGCAGTTGCAGGATGCGGTTAGGATAAGCGGTACAATCACCATGAATGATTCAAATGTTTCAATTCCCGATATTCCACAAAAAGCAACAACATATGGTAATGAAGATATAACGGTTGAGGACAGCAATATTAAGGAACTTGATCCTGGTTACTACCGTGATCTTAACGTGTTCAGTTATGCAAAACTAATACTGAGAGCAGGAGTATATTCTTTCAGAAGCGTGAATTTTGAACCGGATGCGGAAATTCATATAGATGCAATGCAGGGAACCGGTGTAAATATTGATGTTCAGAATAAGATCAGATTTGCAGACCGGGTAAAAATAATTAAACCTGAAGAGTATTTCGCACCTAACATCCAATTTTACTCCAATTTTAATGATACTATTACAATTGGAACAAATTGCCAGATAATGGGTATTATATCTGCACCATTTGCTATGATACACATCGGAGCCAGTACCGCTTTTTCTGGTGCAGTGTACGGGAAAAGAGTACAGTTTGATTGTGATGCACATATTAATGGAAACCCCTATAGTGTTCTCTTTGATAGAGATAACGATATGATTAGCGATCTGTTGGAAGAAATCCTGGAAACAGACCCTGATAATCCAGCTTCATTTCCGTATCATGCAGTTTCCAATATACAAATATTACCTGAAACTATGACCAGGACTGTTACCTATGATTTTTCGAAATACTATTCAGACTATTCAGAATGCTCTGCTGCTCCGGTCACCCTGTCTGGCAGTACCTTGGTAAATGGAATTGCTCCAATTATTACAGCATTAAATAAACCAATATATCCTTCTATAACACGACCGGGAAATAACTCATTGAGAATGGTTGGAAGATACATAGAATATTATGGAAATATTGTTGCAGGTCAAAATGTAACGGTTTTTGTTCCATTTCCCGATGAACTGGTTACAGTACCGGAAGCTGTTAAGATTGGTCATTATGTTAATGGTGCCTGGGATATACTGGAGCCTGATTCTGTTAATAACTATGGTGCATATTGTACGGTGAACAGTTTCTCTCCATTTGCTCTTCTTGTCCAATCGGTACAGACAGATGCCTATGCTGAAGGAAGTGTCTACACGGCAACCAATTCAGCAGCAAATTTACAATTAAGCTTAAAAGTAGCACTGGTTATGGATGAAGTTGCTGGCGGAGCAGGAAAAATTACTATTTCTTACAATGACAGAAATGGTGATGCTCAAAGTACAGAAGCAGACTTTAGCTATAACGATAATTACTGGTATAACCGGACTAGTTCACCGGTTTCATGTTACTATACTAAACTGGACATTACAGAACTTGGTCCTGTACATATTACAGGTATTTCAATAAATATTCCCGGTACTGCAACAGAATATTCTGAAGCATGTTTCTATACGGTTCTGCCGGGAGATAGGGGAAATTCCTTCTGCATTATTACCCCGCAGGAACTGAATAATGCAGCTGTAAAAGGAGATAAAATACCATTCTGTTACGGTGTTTCATCGTTGTTGATGCAGTATAATCTTATCACTGGTGCAACGGGCATTGAGGGACAGATAATACCGGAATATAACAACTATGGCCATGTGACTGGGAATACATACAAATATTATGTAAAAGACCATCTTGGGTCAACTCGTGCGGTTATTGATGATCAGGCTTTACTTAATGAGGCTACAGAATACACACCTTATGGAATGATAAATACGCTGCATAATGGCTCTGATGTAAAAAATAAATTTACAGGAAAGGAATTTGACCGGGAGGGTTCCGGAGTTGGAATAAATGCGTATTATTTCGGGGCAAGATTTTATGATCCGGAACTGGGGATTTGGCTTTCTACCGATCCTCAAAATCAATTCTTCACACCTTATGGGTATCCAACAAATCCTGTTATTATGATTGATCCTGATGGAAATTTAGCTTGGTATATACCTATGCTAATTGGTGCAGCTATGGGTGGAACGGCAGGAGGAATAGCTTCATCTGCTGCAGGAGAAGATTGGTGGAAGGGTGCAATCGTTGGTGGTTTAATAGGTGCATGGGGAGGAACCTTAGCATCTCCAGCTTTAGGTGCAACGGGTATTGTTTCTTCCTCAGGTGCTGTAACGACAGGTTGGGGAATAACGACATCTTCTTTAAATGGTGCTGTCCTAAACATGGCAATGAGCATTCCAAATCATCAAGGTCTTGATGGTGTTTGGAAAAGTGGAGTTGTTGGTGCTGCGTCGGGTGCTTTTACAGCATCTGGTGGCTTAGGTCTTGCAAAGGCGGGTTTTATTGGAAGGCAGTTATTTCAAAGTATAGGTTCAGGGCTTAGGTCCGTTGGAAACAATTGGGCTGAAGGAAAAAAGCCATTTTCCAAGGTAACAGTTGGTGTTGGGCCAATCAATTTAACATTAGGCAAAGGTCAATTCCCGATACAATTACAGAACAATATTGGCAATATTGTGACAAATACATTAGGACTAACAAATCTTCTAACTGGGGGTTCAATTAATTTCAATTGGGAACATTTGACTTTTAATTATTCAGGTGGAGCTTTGGGTAAAGCATATAACTTCTTTGGTACACAAGCGACTGGGATATTTTCTATTTTAGGTGATGCACCTGTTGGTAGCTTAACTGAGGGACATGAATTGCATCATATATGGCAATCAAGATCCATGGGAGATGCATTTTTTGGAAATTACCTAATGCAACTTTTGAATGCGGCGACAATGGCTAGGTTTCATGATTCAAATTATACATTTGGTACAAACTTGTTTTTAGGATTGAATTCATATGAAGCACAAGCATATGGTGGTGAGTGGGGATACTGAAATGAGATGTTTAAATTACTTTTTTTGGGTACATATACTGTTTTTTTTTTTCCTGTGATCCAATTATAGGCGTGACCATTAATGGATTTGAACATCAATGGGAAACAAGTTTTGCATGTGGTAAAGCCAATATCCGGGTATCCTCTATGGGTGCACATATATTTACCATAGCCTCGAATTATAAAGTTTTCGATACCCTCTATATAAATACTGATTCAATAAAAGTCACATATAGAGGGACTCAAATTCCTTACTTCCACTACGTTTCAAATAAAAAAACCGAGCTTAAGCAAGTTGCTGTTAGTTCTGCATCAGAAATTAAAATGGAATTTGATATTAAGGAAGGTGTTAGAGTGGGTGAAGTAATTAATCTTGAAACTAAGGGATATTTATATTGCGGAAATAACCCAGTTCAAATTGATAGAATATACTTACAAATAACAAAAGATTCAAAATAGACGTTTTAAAAAAGTACTTAACATTTAGGATATGATGTTTGAAATTTTGGATCATAGGTAAATAGTTTGAAGTACAATTTTAATTAGTGGAATAATTCTAATTAGTTAAAATATTACATTTTATTTATTTTAGGAGATTTAATAGTATATGTTTAAAAACAATGCATGTTTACATTCTATATGGTATTATCTAATTATATTTCTTTTATTATTGCAGAATTTAAGTTACAGTCTCAATACTACCTCCGAGTCCAACAATCCATTTAATGAATTTATGGCTTCATCTTCTGGAGTAGACTTTTATTCTGGCTCTGTTGTACAATCCATTCCATTGATCTCTCTTCCTGCAAGTAGTGGACTGGCCGTAAACTTAGCTTTAACATACTCAAGTAACGTCCTAAAAAATGTTCGTTCTCGAAACGATTACGGTCCAACTGGATGGTGTGGATTAGGATGGCAACTGGGCTTCGCATCTATTGTTAGTGATCACAAAGCAACAAAAACTATAGATGATGATGAATTCTTTTTAATCTCAGAATTGGGTACCAGCGAGCAAATTTACATTAAAAATGGTGTTTTCTACCTGAAAAACAACCCTTATTGGAAGTTAGAAAGGCATTTAGATAACTACGGCCAAATTGATGGTTGGACAGTTACCAGTACTGATGGTACTAAATATAAGTATGGAAATATCTGGCGTACTGGGGCGAATGCGACATGGTATACATTTTATTGGAATTCTTCTAACTATGTGGGAAATGGATACCAGGGTATTCCAGCACTTTATTCTTATAAATGGAACTTAAATGAGATTGAAGATCCCTATGGTAATAAAGTTTTATATGATTACGATCCGATTGAGGTTACACCTGAAGGGGGGTGGACAACAAAAAAATATACCCAAGCAGCGTATTTAAAGAGAATAGAAAATTCAGAAGGATACTATATTACATTTGAGACATCAGATAAAAATGAAAAAGAATACTTAGATAAAGGGTATATGAGCGTTTATGAAAAAAAATATCTTGAGACAATTAAAATGTTTAATCCTGATGATAAATTGTTAAAACAATATTTCTTCTGTTATAAAACCATTAATAATGAAATTGAGGGTAACTATGTAAAAAGATTATTAACCGATATAACTGAATTAACAGGAAATAACTCAAAAGTTAATAAAGTAAAATTTGGATATAATGATGAAGAGAGTAAGAGTGAAAATGATAACTATCCCTATGGTGCTATTGACAATGTGGAGCTGCCTTCGTGTGGCAAGGTGAAATATAAATTTGAGAAAAAAAATCTTGGCTGTATGGCAACATTGTTCTCACAAACAGGTGAATATGGGGTTGATAACAAGATCGCCATGGGAACATATAACAATGGTAATGAATTTGCGCTTGTTAGTGATAAAAAGAACAAGCTGTGGTTATATATTTGGGATGGCGCAAAATGGGTCGAGAAATTGGCAGAAGAAAGTTTTGGCTTAAGTGATATTGGAAACATTTGTGCTGGCAATAACTTTTATGTGTTTACATACAACAAAGGAAAAAAAGCGAGAGTTATGCAGTGGAATGGGAAAGAGTGGGCTAAGAGAGACTTTGCATTTGATAATGGAAATGACGAATGGAATTATGATAGTACCTATGTCTACGCTGGAAATGACTTTTTTGTTGTAAATAATGAAGATCACGAGGGGACCAAAGAATTCTATATATGTACTATTACTCAAGGAGAAATATTCAAGGAGAGTTTTACAATAAACCGGCAAAAACTGGATATTAATATTGCCTACAATACCATTGGATTATATGCACATGATATTGAAAATTTTCTAAATTACGATCAATTTATTATTATAAAGAAAAATGGACTTGCCGGATGGCAAAAATTCTATGTAACAGACCCATCTAATGTAGAATCTGATGCTGAATTTAAATTGGGACCAAATGGTGATTACTTTATTATTTGGCATGCTGAAGGAATTAAAGATTATGTTTATGTCTATAACTGGGATGGGGAAAAGTGGAATCAACCGCAATCACGGCAGAAAATTGATGGTAGGGGAGAAGCTAAAATTTACGCGGGCAATGACTATTTTGTCATAAGACATAAGGGAGATGAACACATTACTGTGTATGACTGGAATGGAATAGAGTGGAAAAAAAGTATTAACACGGAAAAAATTACTTCATCAGATCCGATACATATTTATCCAGGTACGGATTTTTTTGTGATTACATATCCAAATTTCTATCCGGGTATTTTATGGATTCCTTCAAAACATGATGATGCTTTAATTCGAGTTTATTACAAAAATGGGAGGAATGCTTCGTGGAAAAAACGATTAATGGGAGATCTAAATCAAACAGATGCAAAATCAATTGTTTGTGGCGATAGGTCTTTTGCAGTTACTTCCACGAACGGTAGGGCGGACGGATTTTTATGGACTTATACATGGGATTCAAAGGATAATTGGAACCAAACCTATGAGAATTTGAGAATGATGGAAAGTGTAGGAACACCTGCTATTATAGGTGCACTTTCTTGTGGAAATGATGCGTTTTCAATATCATACAATCGAATGGGTATGAGTGATCATAAAAAATATGGAGGGATATCCAGACTTTGGATATTTAAAAAATACCAGGACAATTTTACAAAATCGACTAATTATTTAATTGTAAAAAGTAAAGAAGTAAGCGATGCTTTAAGCGGCTCAAAAATTGTTACTGAGTTTTCCTATGATGATAAATATTCTTATAACAGTAATTATGATACCCATACAGGTAGTGCAAAATTTAACAAAGTGGAATTAAAAATACCTGAAAGAGGGAAAACTGTCTCATACTTTTACAACGGTAAACAAGAGAACTTACCCGAGTATGAACGGGATAAGCTGGATGGTGTACTTTATAAAACAGAGGTTTTTGATGAATCAGGAAAGAAAATCAGCTCCTCCGAGACAGAGTATGAGATATATCCGAACGCTACAAATCATAACAGCACCTTACCTGATCCTATAGTGATAAAAAGAGTAAAAGAAACTAAATCCAATTACAAAGGCGTTATATCAAAACAGAGTTTCTCTGAATTTGACCCAAAGAATGGAATGCCCTCTGTTGTAACAAATGTAATTGATGGCAATACTACAAATATCATCACTACTAAGACTACATTTGCTTATGAAAAATATAGAAGCATGGAAAACGCCCATATGCTTATTCAGCAATGTCAAAATACTACATATTCAAAATACGGTTATTCTGATGAGAAGGTATTAAAGTCAAGCATTACTACCTGGTCTGAGAATCGTGGAGCATCAACATGCGCTCCTTGCTCATCCTTTGTATGGAATACGAAAACAGATGCTAATGGATATCCGTATATTCCGATGGAGTTTAACTTTGCTGATCCGGAATCATACAGTCAAAAATCCTGGGATTATACTGGATGTGTATTTAAATATACAGAAAATGGATTACCAATAGAGAATCATAATGCAAAAGATATAATTTCATGTGATATACTTGGATATAATGATAATAAAACAATAGGGTCTATAACTAATGGGAAATTGGAAGAATGTGCAATATTTACATGTGATTATGACGACCTTGTACATCCAGATTATTATGATTATGGAAATAAATGGAAAAAAGGTGGATCTATATTAAATACAATTCATACTCATTTTGGAAACGCATCTGTTTTTATACAATCAAGTGGTCCAGGTTTATCTAAAGAAATTATTGCTTCTAAAAAGGAGTACATATTTTCATGCTGGGTCTATTCTAATACATCTGGAACTGTGAAACTGCAAATTTTAAAAAATGACAATACAGAAATAAATTCAAATAATGCCCTAAGACCAATAGAGGCAAACAGATGGATAAAAATTGAGAGAAAGATTGCTGCTGGTACTTTTGAAAATAATGAGAATATTACAATAAAGATTGCTCCTAACGGAGGAGATATTTATGTCGATGATGTTCGGTTTCATCCGAAAAACGCTTTAGTAAATACAGTTTATTATGACAAAATCTCGAGGGCACCTATAACAACTGTCGATGTGAATAACTACGCATCATATGTAGAATATGATGATGAGATAAGACCGGTTTTATGGAGGAACAACGATAAAATTGTTACCCAAACAAAAGAGTATAACAGAATGTCATGTACTCAAAACAATACTGATGCTACTTTGAAAAATATAATCTTATCGGAAGGCGATATTGACTTCGATCCTTCGATATCTGATTATCATGTATATTTGACAGACAAAGTTAATAAAATAGAAATAACTCCGGTAATCAATGAACCAGATGCTACAATTGTTATAAATGGTGAGATTATTCCTTGTTCTTGCGGTAATCCTATCAAAATAGACCTCCCTCAAGGTATCACTACTGTAAATATGGTTGTTACTGCACCTAATGGTGTAGATTACAAAAATTATAATCTGGAATTTGAAAGAATGAATACCTGCTGGTCCTTTATAGGAAACAGAGGGATCTCATCTGATTTTGCAGATAAAATACAGCTAAAGAACGCATCAGATGGTTCTCAATACCTAGCATTTACTGATAAAGGAAATGATGAGACAATAATTGTTAAAAAATTAGTTAATAATAACTGGGTTTTAGTAGGTGGAGGCCCAGTCTTTGAAGGCGAAGTAGGATCTTTTTCGCTATCATTTTCAGGGAGTACCCCATGGATCGCTTACACTGATGACTCCAATAATGAAATAAAGGGATTACTGAAAGTTAAAAGGCTCGAGAATGGGACTTGGATAGATGTCGGTACCACTATTGATACTGATGTTTCTGGTGAGATAAGTATCCTATTAAATATAGCGATACCGTACATAGCCTATAGCTATACGACTATCGTTGGAGGTATCGAAAATAGCTATATAAAAGTTAAATCTTTCGATGGAACTTCGTGGAAAAACCTTGGGACTGATGGTATTGTATCGAATGAAGGGGGATCATCTGTAAAACTGAGAAATTCTCTTTCGAATATACTATACGTCGGATATATTCATGAAGATACAAATGATGATGATGATGATAAAGCTGGCAAACCCGTTATTAAAAAATATAATGGGGCAACTTGGGACGAGCTTGAGAATATTACAAGTGAAAAGGTCAGCAACTTTGATATGGAACTTGCCGGAAATGTCCCTTATATTGCCTTTGGCGAATATTGCGGGAATAATAGTGATGGAATTTCATTATATAATGTTTATGTAAAAAAGTATGATGCTATAAAAAAGTGGTTAACAGTAGGGAAAGAATATCTTTTTGAAACGGATGACAATGGTTCTATAGATCTAATGTTTGATAACTCTGTAATACCATATCTTGCATTCACAAATACTGATAATAAGTACTGCGCATCTGTCTTAAAGTATGATGATAATCAAAATTTGTGGTGCAGCTTGGGTAATCCATGTTTTGTAACTTCAAAGCAGATGAGTAGCCTAAGTCTGAACTTTAACTCTGGCAATGCATATCTTGCCATACAGGATAAAAGTTACAATTACAAAGTATCATTATTGGCCTATCAAGTAAATCAATGCTCTCGCGCAGTCCTGGATAACCTAACGATAAATGGAGAACTATTTCAACCTGATTTTAGGCACTATATTGTAAATTATACTACAGCCGTTGATGCACTTACTAATAGAGTATATATAAATGCCTCTCCAAATTCAGGTGCAACGGTAAAGATTGGTAGTAACTATTCTAATAATGTAGGTATAGATTTAGTTTCAGGATTAAATAATATTCCTATCATAGTAACTGGATCTGACTTAAAAACTAAAACAAAATATGAACTAAACATCACAAAACCACTAAGTGCGACGGCTTCTCTTTGTAACTTTGAACTATTTGATAAGGATATGAATTCATTGTCATATTCTCCAGCATTTTCCTCCAGTATCAGCGATTATAACATAACAGTCCCTGATAACATTGATCAGGTTATTATAAAATTAACTTCAAGTGAATCTTATTTAAAAATTAATGGCTCAACAAGTGATAGTAAAAAAATACCACTCTATTATGGTATAAACAATATTCCTTTTGAAGCAGTGGCACCAGATGGTAAAAACAGTGTTCGTTATAAAATTTTTGTAATAAGAAAAATTCCTGATAACCTAGCGTTATCTACCTTAACAATACCTTCGGTTACTTTGAATCCATCATTTAATTCAGCTGATAGGGAAACATATTCATATACTGCAAATGTTATTAACTCATTGGAACAAATTGTAATAACTCCAACTGCACAGAATGGAACAACTTTTTCAATTAATGATAACACAGATATTACACAACCAGTAGTATTAAATACAGGTATTAACGAGATCTTCTTAAAAGCTGTGCATCCTAATATTGGAAGCGCAAATTATTACATTAAAATCACACGTGTACCTTCTGACGATAGTCGACTCTTATCGATTGAATTACGAGATAATTCATCTAACATAATACCCGTTTCACCTGGAATTAGTACAAATAACGTAGAATATACTGCGATTGTTGCAAATACAGTATCTGCTATAGAAATCATACCTACTGCATTTAACAGTAATGCTACTATAAAAGTAAATAATAGTAGCCTTCAATCAGGTAAGATTACTATAATACCTCAAATAGGTATAAATAATATTGAGATTGCAGTTACCTCATTTGCACAGGATGAGGAAACTGTTTACTATCTCAATATCAATAAACAAGCGAATACAAATGTACCTGAAGTAGGCTTTGAAATAGAATCATCAGAAAAAATAGAAGCAAGCGAAAATATTGAGATCCCTGTAACAGTTAATGGAACACTCACACAGAATGCCAGTGTTGACTTTGTAGCCAGTAGTTTAGATGCAGATGGTGATGACTATACACTAACATCCGGCAGGTTACAGTTTTCACCTTGTCAGACTAAGGGAGTAATTAATCTTGTAATAAAGGATGACCTATTAACTGAAAAAAATGAATCCATCACAGTAACACTTCAAAATGAGAATAATATAAGTCTACATAAGCAGAAACAATATACTCATACAATCATAGATAATGACTTCAAAACGATCTCTTTCTCAGCAACAACTGGCTATGGTACAAAATCAGAAAATAGTCCTGTAATTTATGTTTCAATCGATCCGGCACCTGTTATGAATCAGACTTTCTCTGTTGATTATAATGTTGATCTAAATCAAAGTACTGCAGTAAGTGGTGTTGACTATAATTTAGGAAATGGTACTTTAACCTTTGATAGTAATAATAAAGTTAGACAGATACCAATATCTATTCTAGATGACGGTACTGATGGATCTGATAAGACTGTAATAATAAACCTATCAAAGCCAACAAATGGTGCTACAATTGGGAAAATAAAAACATTCACATATACGATATATGGAAGTGATAAGATTCTATATGTTGATGATCTAAATGGATCTTCCTCTGGAAAAGGATATTCATGGACTACTGCGTATAAAAATTTACAAGATGCCTTAATGGAGGCAAAAAATTCCAATGGGAGAATTATTGAGATTCATGTTGCAAAAGGTGTTTACTATCCAACTAACGATCCATATCAGCCGAATGCAAGGCTGATTGCATTTGAATTAGTTGATAATGTAAAACTGTTGGGAGGGTATCCGTCAGGTGGGGGAAC
>Ga0180030_1134707_pt1 | contig 14443 bp, 14 predicted proteins | sample BioARNtimezero_2_FD_135995 | JGI IMG/M metagenome (GOLD analysis project Ga0180030, IMG submission 135995) | Anaerobic biogas reactor microbial communites from Seattle, Washington, USA - Biogas_R2-A RNA time zero (Metagenome Metatranscriptome) | ecosystem: Engineered > Bioreactor > Anaerobic >...
ATGAGATAGGTAAACACCAAGGCACAGGTGATGATCTCCATGATGATAGAAATACGCATCAAGTCCCATTTCCGGCTGAATGGCTGCAGCAGCCACACTATCCTGATGGTGATTGAATAGATAGACTCTCTCCGGTGACAGCTCGACCAATTTTTTCTGGAGCCAGGTCAGCCGTTCTTGGTGATTTCCCCTATGTGCCTGTTCCAGAACAACATTGGCCCGATTATGCAGAATATCGTTGAAGTAGGCAGCATCCGATTTACCCTCCAATTCAGTAGACAAAACAACATGAAAACCGCCTTGTCGGGCCTTAATAAAATCCTCAATGACACGGGTGTGACCACCTGACTTTTGCAGCTTGGTAACGATGTAGACGAAAACCGCATTGTCTGCGTCTTTTCGCCTGCCTGAGGGATACCCGCTCACAGCCCTTTCGAGGTTAATGCTCCCTATGCGTCGGCACAGGTCATCCAGCGTTTTAGAACCAAAGACCTGTGATGTGCACAGAGGATCTGTAATGATCCGCTCTACAAAATCGTGGATCAAACGCAGTGCCCGATCGATATCGCCTCTATCCGCCAAGAGGGTAACAGCCTTATTAAAGGCATATATCGATCCGAATTTCCCTACACCCATGCACTTTCCTTATTAGCAACGATAAATGGAGCACGCAGTTTTATAAACCATGGTATTTTCAGTGGCGCGGCTGTCTCGACTGAGACTGCCAGATTTTGATCCGCTGTTCCGCATATGGATAGGTGGCCATTCCACAGTACCGGTAGCCAGACGGGAATGATGCCAATTGTTGCGGCAGCTGAGGAGAGGCCATGTCGTCTCCAGTTTGAAAAGCCAGCACGACCTCATGCAATCCTTCCAACGGTGTCCGTTCAAGGATAAATGCTGCCTGCTCTCTATTGTTAAGCCACGGGGTTGATACCGGGATGGCTTGAAGGGCTATTGCGACACCGGGGATATTATAAAGACCGATGAAAGGCGCACCAGGCCTTATGTCGCATGCCTCCACCGCTTCTTTCACTTCCATAAGAAACCTGTAAGTTCCCGCATCAACCCTTACCTTTCCTATGCCTCCCACCGATATCACATGATCTTGTTGTGTAAGAGGCAGCGACAGGTGATACGGTCGAAAACAACTGGTGACTATATTTAATGTAACAGTCGCCATAAAGCACAACCCGATCAGGGAGGCAGTTACCTTGCGACCGTCGTCATAATGGTGTGCAACCAGCGGTACTGCAACTGCAACGCCCCAGGGTGCGAGCGAGTCTATGACCTGGGTAAATAGTGTATTACCGGTGCCGACTGCCACTGCATAGGGGTGCAGAATTAATCCGGCAAACAATGCGAGTGTCTTCCTGTCTTTGTTCCATACGGGCATTGACACGATCAATACCATTGCGAGCATTGATAAGATAGCAGCAGGTGTAGTAAAGGAACCATCAGCATTCCAGCCGCCACACAAATACCTGCCGCATATCAGGGAGAAGACGAGCGCAATTAGCCCTAATGCCGCAAAGACCACACGACGGGTGATTGCATAAACGATCATCGCTGCAATAGGAAGAGCAAACCATTTCAGGATTATCAGAAGATGTCCCCAGTAATCGAAGACGTATCTTAACAGACGTGTACCTATCGTCTCGGTTTGTACCATCCTGAAAAGCTCCATGCCCTGCTCAAAGGCTTGTGTTGCCTCGCTTATCGTTGTGTTTGCCAGCAAGGCAACACAAGTAAATATGAAGGTGCCCAAGGTCATTGCCATAGAACCTGAAAGCTTTCCGGGATGCGAACCTTCCATGATCATCACCCAGAGGACAAGGAGTATCAATGTTGCAATACCGGCAGGGGGCTTGCAAAGGGCCTCGACTGCCACGGCAGCGCCCGCCAACACAAACAGGACATATCTGCGAAAAATGCCAGGACAATTCAACGCGAGCAGCGCCATACCGGTTGCAGCATATGCCCCGGCTGAGGCCAGCAGGTTATAGCAAGGAGAGAGGTTGATTGTTGATGCATAAAGCATTGCACCAACTATAGAACCGGCAAGAACCACACATCTCGACTCAAGGCGGTCTTCAACCAGACCTAAACAGAGACAGGCGGAAAACACGCCAAGTCCAAGCAGTGCAGAACCGGCTGTCAATAAAATCATCCCTGCTGCCCTGAACATCGTTATGCTACCTGTAACCTGCCAAAGCCCCGCTGTCAGCCACTGCTGCGCGCTGATGTAGAATTTGAACAAACCGGCATGTATGGCCAGTAACAGGTAATAGGCCTCATCAGTAATCTCAAAGCCACGATCCAGCATCCAGACGCAGTAAACTAGAATCACAAAAGGGCAAAGCATGATTAATGCCCGAACAACACCCATGGCCTCTATGGGGGTGACAATAGATCTATCTTCCCACATCTTCACAATAGCAACTCTTCATGCTTCCTGTCGCCGGAACTGCGCAACGACCAGTATTTTGCCGTGGAAAAATTGAAGACAACGATAAAAGGAATCAACATCATCTGCACATAAAAGGGATCAAAACCGGTGCGTTTAACAATGCAGTTTAAGGTGAGCATATTCAAGGCTATTGAAAGGGCGCTGGCCAGGAAATATCTAACGAATCTCGCCTTGAATCGGATTTTTTGTTCCGGCTTAAATACCCATGTAAAATTAAATATATAAGAAAATAGCATACCTGCAACCCATGCAACGGCAAGCGAGATTACATGGTGCACCCCCAATGCCTTCAGCATCGTGGTAAAGACGATAAAGGTTAGTACGAAATTTGCTGCGCCGACAAGTGTGAATTTTGTAACCTCGATCTTGTATCTATGCACGACAAACTTGTTTTCTATTTTTTTGACAGCAGATGCGGTACAATGCCCTATTAGCGCTTTCCGGCAACAGCCACCAGTGTCCCTCCGAAGGGAAGCGAGATGCCAAGCTTGATAAGGGCTTCATCGATGCGCATGATGTAATCGAAGATCCTGTTCAGCGCACCAGGAAACTTGACTTTCCTCTCAAGCACCTTTTCGTCGGATTGTGACTGGCTGCCGCCCCTGTCAAGCATCCTTGAGATTAACATTAGGGGGAACAGGACAAAAACGAAGGAAGTGTAGTAGTCCACATCAAATCCGCATGTCCGAAGTTTAGTCAACAGATCCCGCCTCGAATATCTCCGCTTGTGCTTAAGCATCTCATCGAGTCTGCTCCACAGGAACATATATTGAGGAACGGTTATTATCAAGCAGCCGCCCCTGCGGAGCATCCTGTTCATGTTTGATATCGCTGTAATATCGTTCTCGATATGCTCAAGAACATCAAAAGCTGCAATGATGTCAAACTCCTCTCCGATCAATCCCTGTGTAACATCGAACTGAATAAAATCGATATCAGGCAGATGCTTTTTTGCATACAGAAGTCCCTTTAAATAGATCTCCGACCCTGTTATCTCAAGATTTTTATTCTCGACAATCTGCCGGATGAAACCTCCTGTTCCACAGCCTATTTCCAGGAATCTTGTCTTGCCCATCGGCGCAACATGGTTGTAGACGATGTTTTTTAGCAACCTGTAACGTGAGCGAACCCAAAAGCTGTCCTCCCCGCTCTCGTCTGTCAGGTCAAACCCCCTGTCCGGGTAATCCGTATAGGTCTTTGCCTCTTCCAGGCTGAAGCACTTGATCCCTTCTACTGTTGTGTAAGAGAGATTATCGTTCACAGAAACCTGTCCCTCACTACATAGTTCGGCCTTTTTCGCACCTCCTCATTGATCCGCCAGACATATTCCCCTATTACGCCGAGCATCACCATAATCAATCCGCCTACAAACAGGATCACAATCATAATCGGGGCCCACCCGGAAAACGGAGTCCCTCCCCGCAACCAGCTGAAGAAGATGCTTACGCTGTATAATATCCCAAGCATGGAGGTAATCAACCCAACCAATGAGATGAACCTGATCGGGAGATAAGAGGCATCCAATACGGCATCAAGAAAATTTTTGAGCTTTTTCCCGAAATTATACTGGGACTTCCCTATGGTCCTCTTCAAACGCACATAGGGAATAAAACTGGTGCGGAAACCGGTCCACAGAAGGTCGCCCTGAAAAAACCTGTGACGCACATCGATCGCATTGAATACAACCATGACCTTTCTGTCCATCAACACAAAATCGAAACCGCCTGGAGGTATCTGGGGCAGCGACATACGCAGCACACCATAGGCCAAACGGGAAGACAGTTTTGCGAACAGCGTGTCCGAGCGGTCTATCCGATGGCAGATTACGATTTCGGAGCCGCTGAGCCATTTATCCACCATTTGTGGGATCAACTCCACCGGATCTTGGAGGTCGGCAGAAATATTGATAACTGCATCGCCTGTAGCTTCCATAAAACCGGCCAGCATGGCAGCCATCTGGCCGAAGTTTCTGGTAAAGGTAATCGCCTTCACCCTGGGGTCCTGCTCCCTCAGCCTCAATATCTCCGGTAGGGAACCATCCTTCGACCCATCATCTACAAAAACCATTTCATATTCGTGTTGGACAAGTTCATGTGAAAAAACCGATTGGATCTTCTCGTGAGTTTTAGATATTGCCCCCTCGTTGTGATAGACGGCAATGACAAAGGAGATCTTCATCTTCCGCCGCCCTTCTTGCACACTAAAAAGATGCTCGAACATAGATCCGGGTATTGCTGCCCCAGTTTATAGCACCCCTCCAGATACTCCTTGGAGATGATATCTGTTTGCAGCAGGCGATCCCATTGGAAGTTCGCCAATGCCTTGAAGAATATCCCTGACCTGTAAAGCACATCCAGCCCCGCAGTTACAGCATCCCGTTCCAAAGTATCCAATGTATAGGTGCATCGGTGGCCATGCTCAGCCTCAGCGGATGTAACCGCTGCATTATGGGTAATCAACCCCATTTTAACGGCAATCTGCCTTGAAGGGGCATTGGCATTCGGACATACGAGAAAGAACCTGCCGCCTTCGGCCAGCCACTCGTCGTTGATCCGCTTCAACACCAACACCGGGTCGTCGAGGTGTTCCAGCACGTGGGTCAGCACTATATTGTCATAACGCCCGGGTAAAGTCGCCTTCTCGAACAGCGCATTTACAAAATGAACCCTGTCGCCCAACCTCTTTCTGGCATCCTTGATGGCAACATCAGAGGCCTCGACACAGGTGACATTATCGAAATACGGTAAGAGTCTTTCTGTAAAATCCCCCCTGTAGCTTCCGAGTTCAAGCAGACTTCCTTTTTTAAAGAAGGGCTCGAAGGATCTGATCATATAAGAGTGCATCACATCAAAATCGAAGGAGTAGGCGTATTTTGCCGAAACAGAATCGGTCAGTTCTTTATTGTAGTCCCTCTTTGAATCCATGACACGTTAACCCCAATAATCCGTTTTTTCTATAAGTTCCATATAGTCCTGCCTTGTGACTCCAACCACAATCTGATCCCAATAACGTCCCTTCCTGAAAAAGTAATTTCTTCTGCGCCCCTCTTCCTTCCATCCCAATTGCCTGCCGCAATAGGTTGAGATCGATATCTTATTGTACTCAATTATAGAACCGTCCAGCCTTTCAAGATTTAACTCCTCAAAGGCGTATCGCATCGTTGCCATAACTGCATCAACCCCGTAACCTTTGCCTCTGTGATCCGATTCACCTATCACCAAACCATGCCATGCATGACTGTTGCGCCAATCAATATTCATTATGCTGGAAATCCCGATAATCCCGATATCCGGCGCATCAACAACAAATCTTTGGTTTAACAGGTCATTTTTCAGTTTCTCGAACCACGTCTTATGGAAGTCCATTGAACTCGGAAAGTGTAATTCACCTATGCCGTCCTGTGTAACCGGATCATTCGCCCATCTGTGCAACAGCTCCAGATCACCCTCTTCAACGGCCCGCAGCATTACGATCTTACCTTTTATATTCATTCAGCCTCTCCATCTAATCAGGATCAACCTGTCACCCTTCCAGTCTTGCCAGACCAAAACCGTACCGTCCGAATTCATTGCCGTTATACAGCATCCAGATCTTGCCGTCACAATGGAAAACATGGGGATAACAGAGCATATCCGCATCCCAGCCATCTTCGGAAACATCGATGCCTGCTTCACCATCATCTCTGACCCAGTCCCTCAGATCGTCAGAAAAAGCATACCCAATCCTGTACCCCCTGTCCCTAATCTCCCTGAAACCATCAGGCTGTCTGTAACAGAAGAACATATGGTACTTGTTGTTGAAAAAGACCACGGCAGGCAATGCCTGGCATTCATTAGGCCCAAGTTTATCGACGATAATTTGTCTGCCCTCCTTCTGCCAGGAAACGCCATCATTAGAGGTAGCATGGGCGATCTTGTAGATCCGATCAGGCACCTCATCCTTATCAAACCTCATCCATTTTGTGCCGTGGATATACCACATGTGATAGAGCCCGCCGTAGAGGGCGACAAAAGCATCTCCCACAAGAAAGGGTTCATGCAGGGAAGATGACAGTACTGGTCCCTTTCCTACCTTTTGAAAGGTCAAACCATTGTCATTGCTGATCGCCAGACCGATGGATGCGTCAACCGATACCGATACCTTCCTGTTCCATCCGGTAGTATAGGCAATTATCCTGTCCTTGTCTCTTAAGATGTTGAAAGGGAAAATACCGTGTTCATCGAAGCAGCCCAAGCCGCCGAGTTCAATAACCGTATTTGTGGAGATATTGATTATCTCCCGAAAATTCCTGGTCATGTCTACAAAGGAAACGTGGCTCAGGTACTTTCCGGACCGCTCTCTTTCTCTTGTGGAGAAGTATATCCTCACAAAGCCATCAAAGACCAGTGCCTGCGGCGATTGTGCATATTCGACGCAATTATCTGCTAACTTATGGTCTGTGGGGTCAAATATCTTTCCGAGTTTTTTCCACTTCACAGCAAGTAGCCTTTATCAGGGTTCATATGCCTCCAGCCCTGCCAGCCCGAATCCGAACCTGCCCACCTGGTTGCCAAGGTAGAACATATAGATGTTGCCGTCAAGTTCGAATATATGGGGATAAGCAATCGATTGATCATCCCACCCTTTTACGGAAATATCTATACCTGCCTGCGTATCATCCCTGTGCCAGTGCACCAGGTCGTCGGAGGTTGCATATCCTATCCTGTATCCCCTGTCATTATTCCTGAAATCCAGAGCATATTTATAGCAGAAAAACATATGATATCTATTTTTATAAAAGAAGACATCGGGACTCGCCTGGCATTCATTTTCCTCGATCCTGTTTTTAATAATATCCCTGCCATCCCTTATCCAGTTCAGCCCGTCGTCTGAGGTGGCCATGCGGATCTTGAATACCGCTTCCGGCCTACCGTTGTTCGCCAGCCACTTCGTTCCGGCAACATACCATAAATACCAGCGGTCATTGAACCTCCTGACCTTGGGTCCGCTCAAGACAAAGGGGTCATGGATATTGCTTGACAGTATAGGACCTTTGCCGAGCCTTGTAAAACTTCTCCCCTCGTCCCGACTAACCGCTGCCCCTATTGCAACGGTAAAGGGGATCGATTCGCACCTTGTCCAGCCTCCATAATAGGCAAGCACCTCTTTGCCCTTCCTTATCACCGATACGGGATATGTACCGAATTCATCAAAGGTCCCCAACTCTCCGAGTTCGAGGATTGGCTGTTTTGCAATATCTACTATGTCAGATAGATTATAACGATTCAGGTCGACATAGGCGGAGTAGCTCACATACTGGCCGTTTTTGTCCGGCAGCGGCCTGCATGAGAAGTAAACCCTAACAAATTTGTCAAAAAACAAGGTGCAAGGCGCCTGGGCAAATTCCTTCATCCAGGGCCTGTCCTTTATCAGTGTGGGGTCAAAGATTTTACCCAGCTTACGCCATCTGAACATGATTGTCTCTATGCCTCCCTGATCTGGGCCAGGATGCCGCAGCAGAGTTCAGGATAGTCCACTCCTACTACACATAAGGCATCCAACACCCTCCGGTCGAAATTAAGCGAGATCATCTGCTCCGTTGTAAAGGGTTTCAGGTATATGCCCTCCATGCGCTCTACCTCATACCCGGCCTTTCTCACTTGTTCGGTGAGAGACTTGACGGTGTAATAACGCTTATGTCCGCATAGGCGGTCGTGGTCGGACAACTGCTGTATATCATCCAGCATACCTGCTATATGCCCCAGTCTCCTGTTTAGGACCTCCGCGTTAGGGACTGCGATGAATGCCTTTCCCTGGGGGGCCAAAAACCTTTTATAATAGCTCATTATCTCCACGGGGTCATCCACATGCTCCGGATAAACCCAAAGACAACCAAATCAAATTTTTCGTCAGTTACAAAATCTTCAAAATGTGTTTCAATAATTTCTGCACGGCAATAGGGAAACCTATTCTTAAAATTTTCGATTACTGCCCTGGATGCATCGAGCACGAGGTGCCGCTCAAAGTGTTCAGAAAAGAGTGCTGTAGTGAACCCGTGACCCAGGCCAAGCTCCAGAATAGATTTTGCGTTCCCCATAAGCCCCATAACCCTCCGGGGATACCAATTTAACTGTATGTTGTTGTCGTAATCGTAAAGATTCTGACCGTTGTATGCTGCTACGTGGCCGTCAAGCACATCATCCATCACTCACCTCAAACTGTATTGCATCAGCATGTTGGTGATTGTCTCTTTCGAGTTGAACATCATCACATCGATTATCGATAACCAAGGTATAAACCCATTGTTGAACTGTTTATATTCAAAACCGTCTGCCTTAAGAAAATACAGGTCTATCCCCTGATTTTTAAATTCATCTTTTGTATACAATTCAATCCCTCCAATCGGATTCACATATACATCCGCATTTCTTGCCTTACATATGGCGATAACCTTCTTTTCAGCCTTCAGGGTATGGTCGATGGGGATCGCTGATGATTTTATAAAAAAGGTACTTATGCCCAGGTACGCCTTTACCTGGGTTAGGGTATAAAAGATAAAATTGAACAGATTGGCATCCTCGAAATGCAGACACCTCTCAATTACAGGATAAACAACATCAAATTGCGGCGCTTTTCTGTATGCCTCCTTCATCCTGTTCAACATTTTTGTCCTGCCAGATGGCCAACTGTCAGCCAAGCATCTGTCTCTTACATCCAGATAGTCGGAATCCTTTTTTAGTGGAATAGTAACAAAATAATCCTTCCCGTTTGCCAGGATCCTGTTTCTATTGATCCACCCCTTTTTCGTGAATTCAATATTGTCATAGACAACAAACTCATCAACGGCGTTCATTAATTGAAAATACCCGATATAGGGAAAGAAATATGGTTGCATGATGCCGATTTTCATGATCGTGTACCTCTGATTATGGATATTATCCTCATAATGGACTCATCCTTCAAGGCAGGATAGATCGGCAGACAAAGCACCTGATGAGCCACCTTTCTCGCTATCGGCAGATTGGACTGCTGCGCAGACGGTAAACCACGATACATTGGAAACTCGCTTATCAACGGGTAAAAATAGCGCCGCGGAAAAATCCCGTGTTGACGGCACATTTCATTCAGTTCATCCCGCGACAGCGGATATTCCTTTTCAACCAATACGGGGAAATAAGCGTAATTGTAAATCGTGTCAACAGGCAACGGCGGACATGATATACCAAGCACCGACGAGAGCTGCTCCCTGTATTGTCTGTCTATTTCCCTCCGTCTTTTAATTGCTCTGTCAACATGTTTTAGCTGCAACAGCCCGAATGCCGCCTGTAATTCATTCATCTTGGCATTGATCCCGGGTGCAACGACCGTTACCTCGCCATTGTAGCCGAAATTCTTCAGGTCGTCTATGCGTCTCTTCGTCTTTGCGTCCGGACATACTATGGCGCCGCCCTCAAAGGTATTGAACACCTTCGTGGCATGAAAGCTCAATGCCGACAGGTCTCCGTGGCTTAAAAGACTATGGCCCTTATAGCTGACACCAAAGGCATGGGCAGCGTCATAAATGACCTTAAGACCATATACATCTGCAATTCTCTGTATATCCTCCACATTGCAGGGCTTGCCGTATACATGCACCGGCATGATCGCAGTTGTATGCGGTGTAATTGCTGCTTCAACCTTCTCGGGATCGAGGTTGAACGTTTCAGGGTGGATATCGACAAAGACGGGTTTGATGCCATTCCATAAAAGTGAATGTGTGGTGGCAACAAACGAAAATGGCGTTGTAATGACCTCTCCTGTAATACGTAAAGCTTGGAGCGCCGTAACAAGGGCAAGCGTGCCGTTGGCAAACAGGGCAAGGTGCTCAACCCCAAGGTAATCACAAAGCTCTTTCTCCAACTGCTGATGAAAGGGGCCGCTGTTGGTAAGCCACTTACTCTTCCAGATTTGTTCAAGATAGGGTAGAAACTCATCCAACGGCGGTAGAGTTGGTTGGGTTACATAAATATCCTCTTTTTTCATATCATCAACTAAGTCTCCACTCAGCCCTGCGCTTCATTCATGCCCATATGGACAAGCGCCTTACGCACATGCTCTCTTGAAATGCTGTAATCGGAGTGCTTCTGATCCCGGGCCACCGCATATTCACCACACAGACAGATCGACTGATATCCCAGAGCATCCATAGGTCCTTGGAAGGTGCCCCAGTTGAACAGGTTGGGCTGGGCCAGAATCAACAATTTAACGCTTGTATCGGCAAAAATAAGGTTTAGAAGGGCTGAACCGTTAGGTGCTACAATCCACAAAGCCTGTTGGAACAACCCGATCTGCTCGCTTACAGTCATTTCCTCGATAAAGATAGTTTCAAAGCCAATTTTCGACAGATCTGCTGCGATCTCCTCTTCATTGAGTAAACGACGCCACTTTGTTTTTCTTCTGGCCAGAAATATGCGTCTGGAACGAGTTGTTTCACCGCCTGGTGATTCATCGCCCCTGATAAAATATAGCGCCCTGGGGGACAGGCCCGGCATTTCATGTACAGGAATATTGTTGGGCAGTAATTCGACCGGCGAAAAGGCGGGAGATGGAGCGACGAGCAAACGCCGACAGAGGAAGGATTCGTTGGCCTGCAGCTTGATCAACGGATTATCGGCAAATCGTCTTAGATGATCAAAGTGACTTTGCGGCATATTCGCATCAACGATGATAGGTAATGCTGCAAAATCGGGATGTTGTTTTAGAAACTGTAGTTTAGGCAGGAACTCGGGCAACCAGTGACCAAAGGCGTCAGATGCTGAACCGGACAGAAAGATGCCGGCCTCGATTTCTCTCGTCTCAAACGCACCAAGGTTTAAGAGCACCTTGCCTGGCTGCTGCGCAAGCACCACTGTCTCGTAGGCAAAGCTGACGTAACGCCCGAATTCCGGGTGACCTCCGGTATCACTTAAGGCGACGCCGTCGGAGGTCAAGATAAGGCCGGAATGACTGAAGATGCGGGCATCGGTTATATCGGCAACATAGGGTCTGTTTGACAGGGCAATTATAGTCTCGGATGCCGGGGGCTTCCCCCACACATGAGGGGTCTTGAAGGGGATCTCCTCCACCTCGCCTGCATCCAGCAAAGGCAGGCCCACCCTTTCAGCCCAGTCGAGTACCGTGTGGATCGGAGCTATAACGATGTCTGCCTCACTGCCTGATTTACGGCAATATGCAACATATTCAGCTGCCGCAGACTCGACGCCCTCCGATACACCGACAGCCTTCACCAACTGTTGTATGGTCTGGGGATCCTTCGGGGAAATCGCATTGGCCTGGCGCAGGTATTTACAGGCCTCTTTCTCTCTGCCGAGTCCCTTAAGGGCAACACCGGCAATAAAATGGGACAACCAGTTGTTGTGGGAAAGCCCGGCAGCCTGGACAGCAAACTTTGCAGCCTCCTCAAGACGGCCCTGCTGCTGTAAGTTGTAGGCCAAAAGCGATATTTCCTCTGCCTGGGTTGATCCGCCGCCGAATACCTTACGAAAGACCTTTTTTATGAGCATAGGGGCATCTATTTGACCGGACAGACCAATCTACAACATGGAGGCTTCATCACTCGGGCGCCCCTTGTACGGCGCATATAAACTCGTTATACTCACGGTAGTAGTCCAGTTCGTTGTAGTAGTTGGAAGCCAGCACCATACATACCGCCCCTGATGAGAAATTATCAATCTCCCGCCAGATCATCGGGCACACGTAAAGCCCGTAGTAACTGCGGTTCATGTGGACAGTCTTTTGTGAGTATCCATCATCAAGATGAACATCAAACGAACCGGATACGGCTATGATTAGCTGGTGAAGTTCTTTGTGCGCATGTCCGCCCCGCTTTGCCCCACCCGGAACATCGTATAAATAATAAACCCGGCGAATGTCAAAACTTATGTGACGGTTTGCTTCAACAAAAGTCAGGTTGCCCCGGGGGTCGTTGATTCGTGGCAAATCGATGATTCTGCACTGATCTATCATTGATCGTCTCCGCTATTGCTCTTTGCCCAGTTTGCTGTCACTGCATCGGGATATCCACGCGTGAAGCGGTCGGTCCACGGGTAGGCGGGTCTTCCAGAGCCATCACGTAGTTTGATGATGTTTGTTTTGCCTATCACATGGGCCGGTATACCTGCAACTACCATATTAGGCCCAAATCCACCACCTCCTCTCCCCTCTGGTTCTCATAGCACCTTCGAGGAGGTGGATCGAGCTTGAGATTACCCTAAAACGGGTATCATAAACCTCATCTTCCCCACAGATCTCTCATTCAGGCATGGTTTGCGCCTCCTACAGCGGCAGTTTTGGGTAGAGCCCTCCTTTTCTCTCTTTGAGTCGTTTCCTCATCGCCTGCTTATCGGGTCTACGCATGATCATCCCGGTGATGCACGGCCAAGCTCCATAATTCTCATCCGTGCCTTGATCAGTATGTCCAGGGAGGGGTGATCTCCTGTCAGTCTGATGGAGAGTCCCCGTGCATGGTCAACGATCCTTCCGGGAAGATTGATAAGGTGGAACCGTATTGCCTTCATTCTTTTGGCAACCCATGAATCTCTGAGAACCAGGTTCTTCATGGCGGTATTCAGGTTGTGAGCAAGGGCCATGATCGACCACCAGGCGGCATTCTCTCCGAAGTCTCCCGAAGGAAGTCTTCCTCCTGCAAGATCTTCTTTCATGCTGGCATGGGCCTCTTCAGATTTGCCGCATCGTTTGTGGTACCAGTGGATCAGTTCCTCTCCTTCCCAGTTCATATTCGTCACGATACCGAAGAGCTTGTACTGGGTCTCATCGAAGGTGATGGTCTGGAAGGGAAGGCCCTCCATGGGAAGATGGGGTTGTTTCATCAGTTCCCGGATGGCGAGATAGCGGTAGGGTTGCCCCTTCTTGGTGGTGCATTCAGCGTTGGGAACAAAACAGACCTCTGCCCATTCTCCGGCGATATGTCCCTTTTTATCACGAATGGGATGCCACTCATCCGCCTCACCAACTGCTTTCCTAAACTCCTTTGTGACATGAGCGCCAATGGCGAATTCAATCCTGCCGAAGCGTTCATGGAGCTTGCCATCTTTGCCCCTATCGCAGTAGGACAGAAGCTCATGCTGGTAGCCTGCCGTATCGGAACGAAGGCGAACAGTCTTTACTCCAGGGGGAAGAAGAGAGAGGGCATGGAGAAAGACTCGAAGCTGCTCATAGCCGGCAGGGACATTGCCGTCTCTGAACTCTGTATGGAGGACAAGGCCGAGTTCGGCAAAGTAGGTATTCAATGGTTGGTAGGCCTTGTACCCCTTATAGGAGAAGAGGGCATCCTTTTTGGAGGTTTGTATGAGAGTGGCGTCCATGTCGAGGGTGGCATGATCGATGGGATTCCTTTTGTGGACAGCAGCGACGAGGTCGGCATTGATACGTTCAAGGGCGGATAAGGATTCAGTCAAAGGAGGGATAATCGCGCTGCCCTCGATACGAGGGTAATCCTCATGGAAGGCTGCTAAGTATCTAAAGACGGCTGACGGAGAAGGAACTGACCGATGTTTCTCTTTCCGCCATCTTCGCTCTATCTCCCGTCGGCCCTTTCTCTTGAGCCCTTTCAGTTCGATCCTCTGGAGTATTTTGCAAAAGCCTTCATCGGCCTCAAGCAGACGAAGGTCATCGACAAAGTCTCCTCCTGCCAGGTTGAGGAGGATGAGGGTCATAACGATCTGTTCATCGGTCCACCCCTGAATTTTAATATGAAGATGCTGCGAGATGCTTGCTCCCAGGTTGAGGATAGAGGCCAGATCGAGATAGACGGGGAGGCCAGCCAAGGAGGTCATACCTGATGCGGTTGATTCTTCTTCGTACTTGTAGGGCAGGATTCCTTGTGGCATACTTGATTCACCTCGTTGGTGATAGGATTTGGTCTGCTAACCCATTCTATCATCCTGACATCTCAGGGCCAACGGGGTTTTTGATTATTTTGGTGACGGATTGGGG
>Ga0180030_1169653_pt1 | contig 13491 bp, 1 predicted proteins | sample BioARNtimezero_2_FD_135995 | JGI IMG/M metagenome (GOLD analysis project Ga0180030, IMG submission 135995) | Anaerobic biogas reactor microbial communites from Seattle, Washington, USA - Biogas_R2-A RNA time zero (Metagenome Metatranscriptome) | ecosystem: Engineered > Bioreactor > Anaerobic >...
TACGGAACAAATACCATTACATTGAACAATGTCATTATCACTGACAATACTGCACAATATGGTGGTGCCATTGCTACTCATGATTTAGATACTGCAAATCTTATTGTCCAAAATTCTACGATTGCAGGTAATATTGTCACAGGAGAAGGTGGTGGTATTTATTACAATAATACAAATTCGATCGTCACTTTATTAAATAGTATTGTTTTTGCAAATTATAAAAATACTGTTTCTAATGATATATATGTCAAAGGTACAGAATTTGAAGAATGGAATGTAGCCCATAGTATTTTTGGATATTCTAATTTAGAATTTTCTCAAAAAAGTTATGAAATTATTCAAGTAACTACCAAACAAAGCTCTGTGGAACGCATTTTTAAAAATACAGGATTGAAAAAAGGCGTATATGTGCCTGTTTTTACAATAGATCCTAATGTAGTGTACAAAGGTACTTTAGATATTCAAAGCTATGGTGAAGCAGCATATAAAGGTACGTTAATTGGTACATTAGAAATTGAAGGTGAGACACATTATTTCTATTATAAACAAGATATGAGGCACGACCACAAAGGCACTTGGGTTAGTTTTACAACGGATCAGACGTTTAATTTTAATGAAAATGATGCAACTTGTTATGGTTTGACACACGATGGTGTAGATGGTGTTATTGCATTAATTTCTCAAAATGACGTGGCTCGTGATAAAAATGCATTGTACTTGTTTAATGTAGGAGCAGCTAGTTTTGAACGAAATTGGGCAGACTGCAGTCTACATGTTACAACAGATTCTGATGAAGTTAATTTAACAGATACAACTTATTCTTTGAGAGAAGCATTGATTTATGCGGCAATTGGTGTAGTATCTACACAAGATCCGTATATTGGTACTCCCACAATCACTTTTGCAGAAGACATTCAGACGATCATAATGTTGGATGTCTATGATGAATTTATGGTCACCGATGGAATAGCTGGGGAAGCATTAAAAATTACAGCTGATGAAGGTCGTACTATTAAAATAAAAGCTGAAACAACGTATGTAGAAGACAGTCAAAATGCAAGTTCCTATCGTGTATTGCGTATGGGAAATTATTTAGATACGCAACATGATTGGAATGTTACATTAGAAAACTTGACCTTAGAAAGTGGAAAAGTTACAAATATAGATCAATATGGTCATGGTGGTGTAATTTATGCAAAAGGTCATGATATTCATTTGAGTTTGTCTGGTACGAGTGCTTCCAATGCATATGCAACAGGATCTGGTGGTGGTATTTATAGCTTAGGTACTGGCACAAATACGATTTCGCTAGATAATGGTTCTATGATCAATAATCACCAAGTAGGTGGTTCTGGTGGTGGTATTTATAGCGTAGCAGCTGGCACAAATACGATTTCGATAGATAATGGATCTATGATCAATAATCACCAAGTAGGTGGTTCTGGTGGTGGTATTTATATCATAGGCACTGGTGCAAATACGATTTCGCTAGATAATGGTTCTACAATCAATAATCACGAAATAAGTGGTTCTGGTGGTGGTATTTATAGTGTAGTAACTGGTACAAGTACGATTTCGATAGATAATGGATCTACAATTGATAATCATAAAGTAGGTGGTTCTGGGGGTGGTATTTATAGTGTAGCAACTGGTACAAATACAATTTCGCTAGATAATGGATCTACGATCAATAATCACCAAGTAGGTGGATCTGGTGGTGGTATTTATAGTAGAGGCTCTGGTATTAATACGATTTCGATAGATCATGGATCTACGATCAATAATCATAAAGTAGGTGGTTCTGGGGGTGGGATTTATAATGTAGTAACTGGTGCCAATACGATTTCGATAGATAATGAATCTATGATTGACAATAATACTGCGGGCATTCATGGTGGTGGTATTTATAGTGTAGCAACTACTTCTTCCATGATCAAGATAGATCATGCTTCTAGTATTAGTGGGAATAAGGCACAAACAGGTTCTGGTGGTGCGATTTATCATGAGGCTAATGACAGCGTCTCTGTGGAAATTTTAGGAGATAGCCAGCACGAAGAAAATTTATATACAACGATTAGTAACAATACTGCTAAATTGAATGGTGGTGCCATCTACAATGTAAGTAAGGCAAATTCTAGTGTATTAGTAGAAACTCGTTATGTTGAAAATGAAAAAGTAGATGTTCGCACAACATTGTCTAATAATACAGCATCCACAGGTTCTGGTGGTGCGATTTATAATGTAGCAAAAAATATAGGCACAGGAAGTGGAGTTGCTATACAAAATTTAGATGTAGAAGCCATTGTTACAATTCGAAATGTAGATATTTTGAACAATACAGCTGGTGCTAGCGGTGGTGCTGTATATAATGTAGCAGATGCATACAATTATATGAAAGTAAATTCCGATTACACAACATCTCATACAACTGCGAATGTTTTTGTGGAAAAATACAGTATGATTTTTGGTAATACAGCCTCTGGAGATGGTGCTGGTATTTATAATGACAGTTATAGTCGAAGTTATAATTCAGGTTCATCTAATGACTCTAAAGCCACTGCAGATTCAACAATTTCAGTCTGGGATTCTACATTGGCAAATAATGTGGCCACGGGTAAAGGTGGTGCAATATATAATACTCCTCGTACAAATAATGCATCTATCAAGACAAATAATACAACAATTCACGTTCAAAATGCTACATTGAGTCAAAATAAAGCCAGTCATGGTGCAGGTGTATACTCTAGTGGTGCAGACAATGCTGTCATTACGATTGCAAATGCAACAATTGCAGGCAATGTTGCAAGTAGCAATGGTGCAGGTTTTTATATTGATGATACTACAAGTAAAGTTTTACTATTAAATAGTATTGTTTGGACAAATTATGTAGGAACATCTTCGAATGATATGGTTTTTGTCAATGCACCAGAATATTTCCATGTTGCTTATAGTATGTATGGTGCTTTTAGTGGTGCTACCCCTTCAGGCAAGAGCGTAGAAACTATCCAATTAAATGTCAAGGAAAATACAGTAAAACGTATATTTGAAAACGTACGCAAAGATGGTACTGGACGTTGGGTAGCAGATTTATATACGACAGATCCTAAGGGTGATAACCGTACTATTCGCATTACACCTCGTGGAGAAGCAGTGTACAAAGGTACATTTTTAGCTTTAGTAGAACGAGCAAACGAACCTGGTGTCCATGATATTTATTACCATGATATTGTAAATGTCCAATGGAGAAGCTTGACCAATAATACAGTGTATGAATTTAATCGAAATGTGCAACAGTATGAAAAATATGGTCTACCACCAACCTTGACTACGTTGTACCATGATGCACAAAATATATATTTAAAAACAGATAATGAAGGAAATAAAACATGGGTGCCTGCACCTCGATTTACTGGTGTCAATTTTTATAATGTAGGTGCATATTCTCTATATGATGCGTATGAAACTGCTAGTTTACATGTTACTACAGAAGAAGATGTTATTGATTTTACAGATGGTTGGATTTCATTGCGAGAAGCCCTTGTCTATGCTGCTAGTGGCACAAAAGCAACGACAAAAATAGAAGGACAAGGTGAAGAAGAACATTACAAAGCAAACACATACACAATCACATTTGCAGATAATGAAGATATCTGGGTAAAAAATAAAGATACAGGCGAATTAGAACTGCATGAAGGTGTGACTGTGAATACGATTACTTTAAATGCTGAATATGATGAATTAGTAGTCAGTAATGGTCTATCCGATATTCAAGTAAAGTCAGAGCAAAATCCAAATGGTCCTTTGAGCAATATTTTTACGATTGCCGGTAAAAACCAAAAAGGTGATATCCATGGCACACACTCAGGTGGAGAAAAACAAGTTACTGTAAAAGTTCCTGTGACTTACCAAGAATCTCTTGAAAGTGGAGATCCTGCTACAGATTTTAGAGTTATGCGAATTGGTAGTATCTATGATGCCAATAAAATTTGGAGAATTAATTTTGATAACCTAGATTTACAAGGCGGTAGCATAGGGAGTGGAGACCAAAACGGTGATGGCGGTACTATTTTTGCTCGTGGTTCCATTGTACAATTAGGTTTTGACCATGTTCGCATAGCAGAATCAAAAGCAACCAGATATGGTGGTGGTTTGTATGTTTATACTACGAATGCAACCAATTCTACTCTAACATTTACAAATAATTCTACGATTGAAAATAACATTGCTTCAAGTCATGGTGGTGGAATTTATACTCGTTACGTAAATTCTTCTATATTCAATGATACAATATTGCAAAATAATAAAGCCTCAGGCTCTGGTGGTGGAATTTAGCACAAGTACAAATGCAAATTGGACATTTACAAACACTAGTATTGTAAGCAATGAAGCCTCAGGTTCTGGTGGTGGAATTTATAGCACAAGTACAAGTTCAAATTTTGAATTTGTCGATTCCAATGTTTCCAGCAATAAAGCTACTGGTGGCTCTGGTGGTGGAATTTATAGCTCAAATACAAGTAATGCAAATTGGACATTTACAAATACTAGTATTTCAAACAATGAAACCTCAGGCTCTGGTGGTGGGATTTATAGCACAAGCACAAATGCAAATTGGACATTTACAAACACTAGTATTGTAAGCAATGAAGCCTCAGGCTCTGGTGGTGGGATTTATAGCACAAGCACAAGTTCAAATTTTGAATTTGTCAATTCCAGTGTTTCCAGCAATATATCTTCTAGAAGTGGTGGTGGAATTTATAGCACAAGTACAAATGCAAATTTTAAATTTGTTAGTTCCTATATTTTAAGCAATAAAGCTAATGGAGGCTCTGGAGGCGGGATTTATAGCTCAAGTGCAAGTTCAAATTTTGAATTTGTCAATTCCAATGTTTCCAGCAATATATCTTCTGGAAGTGGTGGTGGAATTTATAGCACAAGTACAAATGCAAATTTTAAATTTGTCAATTCCTATATTTTAAGCAATAAAGCTAATGGAGGCTCTGGTGGTGGAATTTATAGCTCAAGTAATCAACTTTCTGACATTACTATAGAAGCTTCTAATGTAAAATACAATACAGCTACTGGTGGTTCTGGTGGTGGAATTTATAGTTCTGGTATAAATTCAAGTTTGAAATTTATCTATTCCCATATTGTAAGCAACACAGCAACAAGTCATGGTGGTGGTATTTATAGCTCTGGCAGTACAAGTTCTATCATTTCTATTAAAAATGGTAGTGGTCGTTCTCTTGTTCAAGGTAATATAGCTTCGAGCTCTGGTGGTGCTATATATAGTGATAGTTATCGACGTTCAGAGATTACAATAAGTGGTTCTGATGTAAAAAATAATACAGCCACAAGTGGCAGTGGTGGTGCAATTTATAATTATGTAAGCACAGGCAATTATGTATATTCATCAAGTGTTGCTGCTACAGCAATTGTAAATATATTAAATCATTCTACCATGACAGGAAATACAGCTACAAGTGGCAGTGGTGGTACAATCTATAATTATGCATATTCATCCAATGATTTTAATAATGGATCTAGCAATATTTATTCTACATCCAATGCCACAGTAACTGTAACAGATTCTGACATTATTGGTGGAATTGCTGGTATTCATGGTGGTGCGATTTATAATTATGCCTATGCATATAGCTACAGTAGTTACTCTCATGATACTGGAATTTGTCATCCTAATACTTTAGGTTATACAAGACCCACTCCATCCATAGGTACTGCGAATGCAACGATTTCTTTAACAAATTCTACCATATATGATAGCGAAGCCAATGTTGGTGGTGGTATTTATAATTATGCTACAGGAAATAATAGAGCCAATTCTTATGTCCAAATTCAAAATTCCAATATTATGAGAAATAAAGCCACGGATGGGCAAGGTGGTGGTGTGTACAATGTAGCAAACATTGACACTACAAGTCACCGCATAGTAGCAACAAATGCAAATATTTTGGTACAATATTCTACGATTAGTCAAAATACATCCACAAGCCATGGTGCTGGTATTTATAACTATTCATATGCAAAAAATATATATGAATTGCACACTGGTGATCTTGATAAAGGTGCTACAGCACAATATACATATGCAACAGCAAAAACAAACGTTCGCATTGAAAATTCTACGATTAGTAATAATGAAATTTTAACAAGTGGTGCTGGGGCAGGATTGTACAACTATGCATATAGTTATACTGAAAATACTGGTTGGCGATTGGAGCATAAGACATGGAAAGATATTTATGGTGAATGGCATCATTACCATCACCAATATAATGCAAATTATGCAGAAGGTGAAACAGTCAATCACATATATATTGTGAATTCCACTTTAACTGGCAATGTTGCTACACAAAATGGAGCAGCTATTTACAATTATGCAACGAGTGAATATTCTACTGTTTCTAAATGGAAGTATGGTGGTACAGCTTATAGTAGCAATACAGGTGAGAGTAAATTGTATTTTGTCAATAGCATTGTGTATGGAAACTACACAGGCACAGTAGGGTATGATGTTGCATTTGCAGGAAATAGATCACAAACATTATACACAGCATATAGTATTTTTGGATATTCTAATGTATTGCCTGATAGTAGCACGATGCGAGAAACATGGCAACTCAATACAAATGCTACTAATATCCGTCGCATTTTTAAAGATGTAAATATTGATGTAGCTGGTCGAGCCATTGCACAATTGACATCCCACAATGTTGTGGACATGACCAATTATACGATTGCATTGAATGAAACAGGCGATGCAGCCATCAAAGGCACGCTCGTTGGAAAAATTGGGGATGATTATTACTTTTACAATCGTCAAAATGGATATTGGCATAGTCTAACAGCTGGATCAGGAAATGTATTTAATGCCACAGCTGAAAATTATAATCTTGGTGCTAGCTCCATACTATATCTAGATGCAGAAAATTATGTTGCAGGCAATCTATCAAGTCAAAGAATGCAAAGAAATTATTCTATGCTTGTTAATTCTCCAATTTCTTATTTCAATGTAGGAGCCTATGCATTAGCAAGTACAACAACTAAGCCTTATGAAAAAGCAAGCCTTGTAGTCACAACAACTAATGACGTCATAAACATTTATGATGGCAAAACTTCTCTACGAGAAGCATTGGCTTTTGCGGCAAATCTAGGTGAAGATGCAGTAATTACATTTGCAGATCATTTATTTGGTGATAATACAAACATCACAATTAATTTAGTAGATAAATACCAAGAATTGCGCATGACAAATGCATTGCACAATCATAGCATTACTATAGACGGTGGAGTCGATGCAAATAATCCAAATATTCGTCGCAATGTATATATTGATGCACTACGAAATACTCATAACTATCGAGTATTGCAAGTTGGTTCTTCGTATGAGACTTCTACAAATTGGAATATACATTTAAAGAATGTCACACTTCGAAATGGCATTGCTAAAGATGATCCTAGTTCTATCAATGGTCATTATTCCTTAGATCAAAATGGACATGGTGGATTGATTTACTTAAGAGGTGCGTCTATTTCTTTAAATTTAGAACATGTGGGACTTTCTGGTGCTAAAGCAGATGGAAATGGAGGTGCGATTTATAGTCAAGCCATAAGTACAAGATCTGCAATTACGATGCTCAATACTACGATCCACGGTAACCAAGCAGTCCAAGGTGGTGCGATTTATAATTATGCTAGTGCAGATAGTGCAAGACTCGTGATCGTAGATTCAACGATCACAGCCAATATTGCCACAACAAGTGGTGGAGCAATTGTTAATTATGGAAATAGTAGTAGTGCAATCTATCTTGTCAATTCCATAGTCTATGGAAACTATGTCAATACAGATGCACAAGATATTCATTTTGAAAATAATAGAGGCACGTTATATGTTGTTTATAGTATTTTAGGGAAAAGCAATGTCCAACCTTATAGTAGTAATATGATGGAAGACTTTTCCTTAAAAACAAATGAAACAAATATGAAACGTATTTTTCAGAATGTAATGCAAGATAGCAGTAATCGATGGATCGCACAGTTGGAATATAGTGAAAACAATACAGTGCAAACAGTTGCTATTAATCATCAAGGCGAAGCTGCTATACGAGGTACATTAGTAGGAAAAATCAATAATGATTTCTACTATTATAATATGAACACAGGAAGATGGACAAGTTTGACAAATTCTACTACTTATCTTTTTAATGAAAACAATACAGATAACTATGGTCTAACTGGTGGAACGATCATAAAACAAGCTCACAATGCTTTTGTAGTGAACCCAGACCCTCGCATCAATTCACTCTATTTCTTCAATGTTGGTTCTCATGCATTGATCCAAGATGCAACTCATATTTATGAAGTACCTAGTATTCATGTGACAACAGATGACGACATCATTGATATTTATGATGGTAAAATTTCCTTGCGAGAAGCAATTTATTATGCAGCCAATGGTGTTACTTCTACGATCGCAGGCTTAGAAAATACATACACAGTAACATTTGACGATGATCTAGCAAATAATGAAAATGGACAAACTAATACGATTACTCTCAGTGACACATACCAGGAAATGCGCATTACAAAAGGCTTGCATGATAAACAACTTAGCATCAATGCAAATTACAACGATAATGGAGTGCCAGTCGGGGAAGGACGTAGAATTACAATCAAAGTTGCTAATGTAGGTGAAACAGAATATCGCATTTTTCAAGCTGGTTCCAGTTATGATTCCCATTCAATTTGGAAAATAGATTTACAAAATTTAGACATTTATGGTGGAAGCATATCAGCACATAGCAATTATAGTCCATGGGATCAAGCAGGACAAGGTGGAATTTTATATATAAAGGGTGGAACAAATACTGTCAATCTTAATTACGTTACGATGCAAAGTACAAAATCCACAGGTTCTGGAGCAGCTATTTATAGTAGTGCATCGAATAATGGTATTATTACATTAACTCGTTCGACTATTGAAAAAAATGATTCTCAGAGCGGTGGTGGTGCCATTTATAGTACTGCATCTAATAGTACTATTACATTAACTAATTCGACTATGAAAGAGAATACTTCTCAGAGTAGTGGTGGTGCTATTTATAGTACTGCATCTAATAGTATTATTACATTGACTAATTCTACGATGAATGAAAATACTTCTCAGAGTAGTGGTGGTGCTATTTATAGTACTGCATCGAATAATAGTACTATTTCATTGACTAATTCGACTATGAAAGAGAATGCTTCTCAGAGCAATGGCGGTGCTATTTATAATAATGCATCCTATAGCACTATTACATTAACTAGTTCTACGATGAAAGAGAATGATTCTCAGAGCAGTGGTGGAGCTATTTATAATTATGCCAGTCAAAGTGCAAGTACCACTCTTCAAAGCAATAGTATATTAAGTAATAACATAGCAACAAGTTCTGGTGGTGGTATTTATAATGAATCAAGGACATCTACAGTTACGATTCGAAATTCTGAGATTTCTAATAATATTGTAAGTACAACTTCAAATACTGTATCTGGTGGTGGTGTATATAATTATGGCAGTTCAAGTTCTACAGTAAATTTAAACAATGCCAAGATTAGAGGGAATAAAGCAATAAGTCAAAATTCTAATGCATATGGTGGTGGTGTATACAATTATGGTGGTTCCACTGCTACAGTAAATGTTGACAATAAAACTTTATTCCATGCAAATGAAGCAATAGCATCCAATACAAATGCAGGAAAAGCATATGGTGGTGGTATACATAACCAAAGTTCAGTCACTGGTTATATAAATATTACAAATGATTCTGTATTTAGTAGTAACAAAGCTTTAGGACATGAGGGATATGGTGGTGCAGTGGCAAACTATGTATTTGGAAGTAGCACCACTTCTACTGGTATGATCACTGGATATGATTCCCTCATTAAAAACAATGAAGCAACTTCAGATGGTGGTGGTTTATACAATTATGTGTATAACGGTGCGTATGGCACTTCTTCAAATGCTGTAGCAACCATATCGTTAGATGAAGTCACTGTGAGCAAGAATAAAGCTGGATCCTATGGTGGCGGTATTTATAACTATGGTGAAACAAGCGGATCAAATTCAGGAAACAATACTTCTACAACAAATGCTACTATTACTTTAGTCAATTCTACGATTTCTAGAAATGAAGCCAGTATGGTGGTGGTTTGACTAACTATGGCAAAACTAATTCTTCTATAAGTGGTTATAACACTGCTACTGCATATAATTACACAAAGACAAATATTATCAGTTCTACGATCCAAGGAAATGTTGTCACTGGCACAGATGCTAAAGGTGGTGGTGTCTATACGTATGGCAATGCAACAGCATCTGGTTACTACCAATATGAAAGAGGTACTAATGTATTAGATACAATCAATAGCATTATTTATGCCAACTACAACAGTACAAATGATGAAGATTTCGATGATTTATATTTTGACGGAAATCGTGCTAGAACATATAACAATGCCTATACTATTTATGGAACTAGCAATCAAGTTCGTTCTAATGCTAGTTCTCAATGGGTAGACATGTCTCCTGATCGTTCCAAGGAGACTATTGAACGAATTTTCGAAAATGTTGTGCAAAATGGTTTTGGACATTGGGTATCTGATGTAGGTGTAGATAGTACAACAACTCCAGAAGGTGATCGTACCATTGAAATTAATGAAAATGGCTTGGCTGCTCGAAAAGGCACGATGGTAGGTAAAGATATAAATGGCAATTACTATTTTTACAAAAAATATTTAGACAGTAAACAATGGACGAGTTTTACAAACGGAACAACATATAATTTTGATGATAATAATCATGTGTATAATCCTAATTTTTCATTTGGCCTACCAGCTGGCTCTCAAATTATTCGCATTGCACAAAATAAATATACAAAACTATATAATCCTCCTTATGGTACTGTAGGAGATAATGTTCTTAGAATTTCACGAGATATTAATGATCCTACGAAAATCACACAACTCTTTTTCTATAATGCAGGTGCGTATGCTATTGAAAAACCAGTAGAACGAATTAGTCTTGTTGTGAATACATTGGACGATTCTTTTAGCTTGTATGACAATGAAATTTCTTTGCGAGATGCACTAGATTATGCTGCAGAAGGCGTTCGTTTACCATTAGATAATTCTTCTACCATTACATTTTGGGATGAATTATGGGAAAGAGATGAACATGGAAATATTATCAATGAAGACATTACCATTACATTAGATGATTATTATAGTGCATTGCTCATTTCTGTAGCTGGTTCAGGGAAAAAAATTACTGTCAATGGACGTGCTACAGATTTTGAAGGAACGTACTATGTAGATGAAAATAGTGCTACAAATCCTAAACCAGCAGACCTATCTGTTCGCAATATCATTGTAAAACGTCCAGATAATTCTACAGAAAATTATAGTATTTTTCGAACAGAAGAAACTTTAGATGTAAATGAAAAATGGGATTTGACATTTAGAAATTTGACGATACAAAATGGAAAAGCCAATTCTAAAGATACAGGGAATAAAGGTGGGGCTATATATGTCAGTGGAGAAGATATAAGTACAATAACATTGGACAATGTAACTATACTTAATTCCTCTGCATCTTCTATGGGTGGTGCGATCTACAATGCAGCTAGGTCTGGTAAAGCAGTTCTTCATGTATTAAATTCCACAATATATGGAAATACTGCTGGTACAGGTGCAGGTATTTATAATGAAGGCTGGTCAGATTCTGATGTATTTATTTTGAATTCAACCATTGCAGGCAATATAGCCAATGCCCAAGGAGGTGCATTATATTCTTATGCAACAAATGCAAGTTCTAATGTAGATATTATGAACTCCATCTTGTTTGGAAACTATGTCCAAACAACTGCAAATGACATTTACATTAATGACGCAGGCACATTAGATATGGCATATAGCATCTACGGTAAATCAAATGTTAATCCATCAGCTCAAAATATTACTTCACTTCAATATGATGTCAATGAATCTGGCATGCGACGCGTTTTTGAAAATATCGTACAAGATGCTCAAGGTCGTTGGATACCCGTTGCTATTGATCCTACAGTAGATAAAACTATTGCAATTCAAAAATATGGTGAAGCTACGATTTATGGTGGTCTCCTTGGAAAAGTAGGCAATCATTATTATTATTTTAATATGGCAACACAATATTGGGAAAGCTTTACCAATGGCACTACTTATGAATTTAAAAAACCTGAAGTATCGGCTGATTATGGTCTAACAAATGGTCAAGTATACTTACTTGCTTCTAATGTAGATCCAGACAATAATTTTGAAGCTAAGATACGATATCAACATCCCTATGTTTTTAATATAGGTGCACACATATTGGATGGTGAATGGGAAAAACCCAGTCTACACGTAACAACAACAGAAGATATTATTGATATTAGAGATAATAAAATTTCTTTACGAGAAGCCATTGCATATGCAAGCAATGGTTGTTTATCGACCATTCCAAGATATGAAGGAAAAATAGTCATTACTTTTGCACCAGATATTGCTGAACTTATTCTAAATAATTCAGAAAAAGTAGATTTTTCTTATGAAGAATTGCGCATTCTCACAGCATTAGCTGGAAAAACTGTAACCATTGACGCTAGCATTAAAGAAGATGGTACGGAAAATGAACATCGCGAAGTTACTGTGAAAGTACCTGTAACATATCAAGAATCATTAGATAATCAGACCACAGCCAGTGACTACCGAGTCTTGCAAGTAGGAGAAGACTATAATAATTTTAGTAAATGGAATATTATATTAAAAAATATGTGCCTCCAAGGTGGAGATATTCTTGATACTGACCAAGGTGGTCATGGTGGTACATTATATATACGAGGTGCTGAAAATAACTTGACTTTAGATCATTCTAGAATATCAGGATCAAGAGCAAGGTATGATGGCGGTGGTGTATATGTTTGTGCAGAAACAGATTCTACTGTCACACTTATAACATCTACTATTTCTAACAACTATGCACAACGAGATGGAGCAGGGCTATACAATGCAACAAAAGACAATACACGTAGCAACTCCACTGTATATGTAGTTGATTCTACTATTGCAAATAATATAGCGACTGGAAAGGGTGGTGGTATTTATAATAAGAGTCACATTACCCAAAGTAGTAGTTCTATTGCGAATTCCAATGTTTATGTTGTGAGTTCTACTATTGCAGGAAATACAGCTGCTAACCAAGGTGGTGGTATTTACAATGAAACAAGTAATAATTACACATCGATTAATACAAATAACAATATTCATCTCTTAAATAGCATTGTTTTTGGAAACTATAAAGGAAATGAAGGCAATGATGTTCGATTTAGTGGTGCACACGAAGATAAAAATACATTCCATGTTGCCTATAGTATTTATGGTGATTCTAATGTAGATCCTTCTAGTACAAGTTTTGAA
>Ga0180030_1285717_pt1 | contig 13337 bp, 9 predicted proteins | sample BioARNtimezero_2_FD_135995 | JGI IMG/M metagenome (GOLD analysis project Ga0180030, IMG submission 135995) | Anaerobic biogas reactor microbial communites from Seattle, Washington, USA - Biogas_R2-A RNA time zero (Metagenome Metatranscriptome) | ecosystem: Engineered > Bioreactor > Anaerobic >...
CCCAATTTTAACAAAGGACGGTATGCCCCATGAAATTCCACCTCGTCGGTATGATTTTCAGTGCGATGGTCATCATATTAACCGCTTCAAATGCCGCTTTAGCCCAGAACGACACCACCCGGAATCACCTGACAGAGCTTAACAAAATGGTGGTCGTAGGTTCCAAAACCGAGCGTGCCATAGAAAATCTTCCGGCATCGATCACCGTAACCGACAAATCCGATATAGAGAAAAATGGTGCAACTAATATCGATGAAGCGCTCGCGTATGAGCAGGGAATTTATAACAAACGCTCTAAAGGACTGATGGAGAGTATGGCCGGGTTGACCATGCGCGGATTTTCCGGAGCAGATCAGGTATTGGTGTTGTTGGATGGGCAACCGCTCAACAACGGATATGTGGGGCGTGTACAGTTCAACAATATTGCGGTTGAAGATATTCAGAAAATCGAAGTTGCCCGTGGGCCGTTCTCCTCTCTTTACGGTGGAAATGCCATGGGCGGTGTAATCAATATGACATCACGCATACCGGCAAAGCAATCGCTGCGATTCCGCGGAGGATTCAACCTTGGAAAAGACATCAATCCCAATCACAATCTCTATATGGGTTATGACGATGTTTTTGCGGATGGGAAAATTGGAGTTGCGCTCTCTTATTCCGACAAGCAGGATGAAGGGTACGTTACAAATGAAATCCAGAAAACCGCATCAAAGGGAAACCGGGGGCCAGTAATTTCAGGAATCATCCCGCAAAAGGACCGTTATGGCAAAGAAACCTTTCTTATTGGTGAAAGCGGTATCAACAGTGCAAAGAACCGCTCGGTTAGCGGCAGATTATGGCTAAACCTTAACGAACAGCACAGTATCCGTTCCAGCCTGACCGCTTCATGGTATAACTACTATAACGATCATGGTAAATCGTTTCTCCATGATTCACTGGGCAGAATTATAGACACAGGTTATGTCAGTTTTTTCTATAATGATACCACCTATTCCCTGCGCATGACTCCCAATAACTTTATTGATGGCCAGGGAGGACAGGCATCACTTGTCTACACCTTGTCATATCAGGGAAAGCTTTCCGACTGTCTTACCATAAATGCAGGAGCTGGTATTAACAACAATTATGAAAACTGGTATACATCCGTAGTGTCATCCTCATCACGCAATGGAGGGCCGGGAAAGATCAGTTCCACACCAAATGTTAAGGGTAATTTTGGTTTCCAGGCCGAAATAAACAATCTTATCCCGAAAAACACATTACTGACAGGAATCAGCTTTGAAGGAACGATATCTGAAACAAAAGAACACAACCTTCGTGACTGGGAAAACCCTGATGATCTGGATGCCATTGTGTACAAATCCGCAGGGCAATCGGCAAATGGTGGTATCTTTATCAATGATGAATTTACGATCATAGAGGATGCAGGTATTCTGAAAAATCTCATTCTTAACGCAGGAATTCGCTTTGATTACTGGCGTACAATGAATGGCATGAATCGCGATTATACCAGCACCAAAGTTAACAATCATTATGCTGATCATTCAAAATCCTCCCTGAGTCCCCGTGCCGGACTCACTCTTAACTTAAATGTGTCACCAGCCTGGAAACCCACCTTCTGGATTTCGGGAGGCAAAGCATTCCGCCCCCCTACAAATTATGACCTTTATCGCACATGGCTAGGCTCTACCGGAGTCCTCACAGAATCGAATCCTGATCTCAAACCTGAAGTGATGAGTTCGGTTGAAGTTGCAATGGTACACCGATTTTTTGACAACCGTATCGATTTGTCTTTTGTCGGGTACCGCAACCTGATCAGCAATATGATTTACACCACCACTGTTTCTGATGAACTGAAAATACAGCGTAAAGAGAACCTGGGTAAGGCAAAAACCGATGGAATCGAGACCGGTCTGAGCGGGCGTCTTTTTTCATTTCTTACATTATTTACCAATTATACCTGGACCGATGCAAAGGTGAAAGAAAATCCGGTCAATCCATTATCGGAAGGAAAAAGGGTGACCGGTATTCCCGAACACACTGTAAGTTACGGTTTCCATTTCGAGAAGGGATGGCTGGCACTGAGGATGGGTTCGAGATATGTCTCCAAACGATATAATGCAGATGACAACTCTGATACAGTTGACGGTGTATTTGGTTCACGGGATCCCTTTTTGATAACTGATCTGCGGCTTACTATAAGCCCCATCAAACGGGTTCGATTTATATTTAATGCAGATAATCTTTTCAATAATGAATTTTATGATTACTACAAATCACCCGGTCGCACAATGGGTGGTGAAATACAGGTTACTTTCTGATGATTAAATGCAGAGGTTTAAGCCGGGCGTTCGGGAAACGTACAGTTGTCGATAAACTTGACCTGGCAATAGAATCGGGAGAGATCTTTGGTTTGCTGGGCCCCAATGGTGCCGGGAAGACCACCACTGTCAGAATGCTGACCACACTACTTCATCCCACTGATGGAGAGGCGAAGGTAGCAGGGTTTGACATACTCAGAGAATCACTTCAGGTAAAGAGGCATATAGGCTATTCTCCCCAGGAGATCAATCTTGACCGCGATCTTTCCGGTTACCAGAACCTGCTGCTTCACGGATTGTTCCACCGGATGCCTTCAGCGGCAGATCGCAGCAGAGAACTGCTTTCCTGGGCAGGTATCGAATCACATGCGCACGAGATTGTGCGTCATTACTCCGGAGGAATGCAGCGCCGGCTTCAGATAGCAAGATCAGTAATGCATAATCCATCGATATTATTTCTGGATGAACCGACCGTGGGACTTGATCCGCAGATCAGACGAACAATATGGGATCTTATCAGATCACTCAAAGATAAAGGAATTGGTGTTCTTCTGACCACACATTACATTGAAGAAGCCGAAATGCTCTGCTCAAGGGTGGGTATCATGAACAAAGGAAAACTTATCGCATGTGACACACCTGAGAATCTCAAACGAATCACCGGAGCTTACATAGTAGAAGCGCAGGTCAATGATTCCATCGATTATCGCCACTTTGCGGATAAAACAGATGCCTACGAGTTTGCCCGTACCCTGGCAGAAGGTTCAGTCCGGATCAGGGAATCCACCCTTGAGGATGTGTTTATCCACTATGCAGGTGAAAGGTTTCAATCATGAACGTGTGGCCGGTCTTTCTTCGTGAAATGATGATTTTTGCAAACCGGCTTAAAAAGCCTGGATATGTCATGGCGATGTTAGTCACTCCCCTGCTCTACCTTGTCACATTCGGCCTTGGACTGGGAAGACAGATTAATATGGGAGAGTCAACTTACCTGATTTTTATTGTTCCTGGAATTTGTGCCATGAGCACCATGACCAACTCATTTACCGGCATTGCTTCTTCACTTGCAGTAGGCAGACTTCATTACAAAAGTATCGAAGAGATGCTTGTAGCTCCGATTTCCTACAGTTCAGTTGCTTTGGGTGAAATTGCAGGCGGAACGTTCAGAGGACTTTTTTCATCACTGTTCATTCTTCTTGCAGCACTGATAATGGGAGCTCATCTTCCGTTGACAATCTCTTTTTATGCTGCCTGGATCCTGACCTCTGTCATGTTTGCGGCATTAGGTGTCGTAGCCGGGTTCAAATCAAAGTCTCATGAGGATACATCGGTGTTTTCCAGCTTTATCATAATGCCGATGAGCTTTTTCTGCGGAACATTTTTCCCGGTTGATAAACTGCCTGTTGTCGTTCAATGGTTTCTTCAGCTCCTTCCCCTCACCCATTCGGTGACCTGTATGAGAGCCGGATACCAGAACCAGAATGTTCCGATTATTCCTTTTGCAGCATTGACCTTCTTTTGCCTCCTTAGCATCTGGCTGGCAATTGTCTCGATTCGTCAATCATTGAAATAGGGCATGCAATGATACTTTTTAAAGTAATCAACATAAATAACGCTTTGCTTTTTGCAACAATCTGTTTCGCATTTTCACTGGCTGGATGCTCAAAACAGAAAGAGCCGCAAAGTGACGTGATTTCCGGAACAGATGATACCGGTGGGATTATTACTCCCCAAACCCAGAAACAAACCACAACACATTGTCGCAGCATTATCGATGATTGCAAAAGAACAGTTTCGGTACCGACCAGCCCCGGTAAAATTGTCTGCTTGGCAACTGCAGATGTGGAGATCCTGTTTGCAATTGGTGCATCCGGTTCTCTTGCAGGAATTCCGGATGGAGTCAGGTATCCTCCTTCTGCTTCAGCGATCAGACGTATCGGTGGAATGTATGGACGATTCAATGTGGAAAAAATCGTTGGGTGCAATCCAGATCTGGTTCTGATGACAATATCCGGATGGGGCCAGTATCGCAAGCACCTCGATCTTCTCGAAAAGCATAATGTCACTGCACTTGGTCTTCAGTACCCGCGAACATTTGACGAACTTATCAGCCATATAAAGCGTCTGGGTCTTATCACCGAAAAAGCAACTGAAGCCAACATCTTGGCCGATTCACTGATGCGCAGACGCAATGCCATTCTTGAAAAAACTCTTCCGCTGGATTCTTCACAACGCCCCCGCGTCTATATGGAGTGGATCAGTAGTGGCAATCGTGGATCGACACAGGGAAAGAACGAACGTAATCATGAGATCATCACTGTTGCAGGCGGCAACAACATTTTCGGAGATTATCAGGAGATCAGCTCTTTCACTGCTTCCGATGAAGAGGTGCTTAGCCGCAATCCGCAGATAATCATTGTCACTACAGATACGACCCGCAACGATGCAGCGAAGATACGATCGATGATCAGGGGAAGGGCTGGATGGGATCAGACTGATGCAGTGAAACACAATCGTATATATTGTATCGATGCGCAGCTTACCTGGGCAAACCCGCGGCTGATCGAAGGAATTGAGAAGTGTGCCCGAATTATTCATCCGGAGCTGTTTAAATGAATCCTTTTTCTTCAAAGAGAATTACAGTTCTGTTGGTGCTTTCGTTTTCACTGGTGATTGCAGCCATTTTTTCGGTGATGACGGGTCCGGTCTTTATTCACCCATTGACAATTATCCGGTTATGGATTGAAAAGCTCTCCTTTGGAATGCTGCACTTTGATATTCAGGAGATGCATCGGGTAATCATAATGAATATACGCACGCCCCGCATTGTTGTTGCAATACTTGTGGGGATGGGACTTTCTGCATCAGGCGCTGCAATGCAGGGATTGTTTCGCAACCCGATGGCTGAACCGTATGTTTTGGGGATGTCTTCAGGGGCTGCAGCCGGAGCATCCGCAGCGATCGTGCTTGGCATGGGAGGACTGTTCGGAGTTTATGCAGTTCCTGCCATGGCATTTATCGCAGCAACAGTTACGATTTTTGTCGTTTATTCGATTGCGCATACCGAAGGTAAAGTTCCGACCGAAACATTGCTTCTCTCAGGAATTGCTGTTGGTTTTTTTCTTCAGGCAGCAGTATCATTTCTCAAGCTCATTGCCCCCACGGATGCTTTACGGGATGTAGTATTGTGGCTGATGGGATCATTTGCAGGAGTCACCTGGGATGATGCAGCAATAGTAGCTATACCGATTCTGGCAGGGATTCTCATCCTTTTTTTTCTGGCCCGTGAACTTAATGTATTTCAGTTCGGTGAAGAAACTGCAATGCACATCGGTATTGAGGTCGAGCTGATGAAACGAATACTTCTCACAGCGACAGCCCTGATCACAGCTATCTCTGTGTCCACCGCAGGAATCATTGGATTTACAGGCTTAGTGGTTCCGCATGTTGCACGGATGCTTGTGGGGGCTGATCAGCGGATCCAGCTTCCGGTGGCAGCTATTTGCGGAGGTATATTCCTGGTTTTAGCAGATACTCTTGCCAGAAGTATTGCGCAACCAGCCGAAATTCCCATAGGAATCATAACTGCAGTAATAGGAGCACCCTATTTTGTCTATCTCCTCAGACGTCGCAAACATGCAATGGGATGGTGGTGATTATGCTGACTGCAAATAATATCAGAGCATCCTACCGAAACACAACTATTCTTGATAATATTAATCTCAATATATACCAGGGAGAATTCGCGGGTATTATCGGTCCCAATGGTGCCGGTAAAACCACTCTCCTGAAAGTTATTTCCGGTGTCAAAAAACCGATGAACGGAACTGTTTGCCTTGATAATCGTGATATGAAAACGATGTCCAGACATGAGATTGCCCGTATTATGGCTGTCGTACCACAGAGCAGTTTCGTTCCGCCACTTTTCACGGTTGAGGATGTAGTAAGTATAGGAAGATATGCACACAGCAAAAAAAGATTTACTACTACAGCATCGGACCAGACAGCAATTAACAAGGCACTTAATTTAACCGATACAGATCGCTTTCGTCATCGATATGTAAGTGAACTCAGTGGAGGCGAACGACAGGAAGTACTCATTGCACGGGCTCTTGCACAGGAACCAAAGCTTCTGCTTCTTGATGAACCAACCGCCAATCTGGACATAAGGCATCAGATAAAAATCCTGGAACTGATACGTAAACTGGTTGATTCACAGTCGTTGACTGCACTTATGGTTATTCATGATCTTAATCTGGCAGCCCGTTTCTGTACCAAACTGATATTGCTTCATAATGGCAGAGTTCACGCGGCCGGTAAAGCAGACGAGGTCATTACAGTTGAAAACCTGGCTGATGCTTATGGGGTTTCAACCTGCATTGATTATAATGCACGGGCAGGTGGTCTGCAGGTGAGTGCAATTGAATGCCTGCCTGAAAAACAGACTTCAAGCAGCCAGAATAGAAGGTCAGGTTCTGATATGGAGGAAGTATCATGAATATAGGATCTATCATGTGGCACAGTCATCTGCCGCTTCTGTCCAAGGCAGCAAGGCAACTCGATTTTGCAGAGATAACCCTGTTTGCAGCACGTGAGCTTGAAGATGATCCTTTGCGTTGCGATACTGCTCTCAATTTACTTGCAGCTCAGGATCTGATTCTTCTATACCGTTCAAGTGAAAGTTTCTGGGATCGTATCGAAGAGCAACTCAAAGAGATTGGTAAAAAAGTTCCGATCGTCTGTCTGGGACACGATCCATCATTCTGGACACTTTCGACTGTCTCTCCCGAGATCGTAGTAACTGCACACAGCTACATGGTACATAATGGACAGGAGAACTTTACTAACCTGGTTCGCTTTCTCTGCCAGAAAATCGGTGGTATGAATATCGAGGTCCCCGAACCAATTGAAGTCGCATGGGAAGGTTTGTATCACCCTGAATACCCCGGTTATTTCTCCACTGTTGATCAATACCTTGAATGGTACAAACCTGCATCAGACAAACCATTTATCGGAATACTTTTCACTCGTCATGCCTGGGTTACCGGAGATCTTGCTGTGGAGAATGCTGTCATCAAAGAGCTCGAACGACAGGGGCTGAATGTGCTTCCTGCGTTTTCTTACTCTACAAGAAACGGTGAAAAGAATTGTCGCGGAAGTGCTTCCGTTGTTGAAGATTACTTCCTTAACACCGATGGCAGCTCGAGAATCGATGCACTGATCCGCCTGCAGAGTTTCCTTCTCTCAGGCAGCAGAAAACCTGAAGACAGAGACTGTTCAAGAGAACTCGAAGGTGTTGAGATTCTTCGGAAACTCGATGTACCCGTATTTTGCCCTCTATCTACTTCAAGCGAAACAGTGAAAGAGTGGCGGGAAAGCATGCAGGGGTTCACAGGAAGGCTTGTCGGTTGGGCAATAGCTATGCCTGAACTCGAAGGAGTTATCGAACCGATCATGATAAGCGCAGGTGAAGATGAGTTTACACATAAAGGGACAATCCGTCGTAAAGTGCCCATAAATGACCGTATCGAAAAAATGGTTCGCCGTGTCATTAACTGGGTGAAACTGCGACGTAAACCAGCTTCTGAGCGTAAAATTGCATTCATTCTTCACAACAATCCCTGCGCTTCAGTGGAAGCATCGGTTGGAGGTGCAGCTAAACTCGACTCACTTGAAAGTGTCGCATCGGTATTGAACGCCATGCATGATGCCGGTTATGCAATCGAAGCTCCTGCAGATGGTAAAGAGTTGATAACCACAATCATGGAGCGTAAAGCAATCAGCGATTTTCGCTGGACCACTGTTGAAGAGATTGTCAGAAAAGGCGGGGCTCTTAAACTTATCAGCAAGGAAGAGTACTGTGGATGGTTTGATACCCTGTCAGAAGAGGTGCAGAAACGGATGATCGATGCCTGGGGCAATCCACCCGGAGAGGAAATAAACGGGGTTCCTGCTGCAATGGTATGTGAAGGCAAGATCGTAGTTACCGGTGTACGATTCGGAAACGCGGTAGTCTGTGTGCAACCCAAACGCGGCTGTGCCGGAGCCCGTTGTGACGGGCAGGTCTGCAGGATTCTTCACGAACCAGGTATTGTCCCTCCACACCAGTATATGGCTGTTTACAAATATCTTGAACAGGATTTCGGTGCTGATGCAATTGTACATGTAGGAACACATGGGAATCTTGAGTTTCTTCCAGGCAAAGGAGTCGGCCTCTCCTCTGACTGTTTTCCTGACCTTGCAATCGGTGACATGCCCCATCTCTATATTTATAACTCCGACAATCCTCCCGAAGGAGTGATTGCAAAGCGAAGATCATTGGCAACAATAGTTGATCACATGCAAACAGTGATGAATAGCAGTGGTCTCTATGATGAGCTGGAAGAGCTTGACCGGGTACTTGCCGAATACGAAAAAATCAAAGGAGAAGATCGCACACGTGATCACCTCCTGCAACATCAGATTATTGACACCATTCGCCGAGCCGATCTTGATCACGAAATCAAAGTTTCTGTTAAGAGCAGTGATGGTATAATAACCACTACCAGCCTCGACAAAATTAATAATGCTACACACGACCTTCCATTTGATGAAATCGCCAGAGCAGCACATAACGCACTTTCACGCGTCAGGAACTCCTATATTCAGGATGGGATGCATATATTCGGACAATTACCCGAAGGTGACCGCAGGGTTGATTTTATCCACTCGATTATGCGCTATGATGCTGGTCGCTCTGTTTCGCTAAGACAAACCATAGCTTCCATGATGGGCCTGGATTACATGATCCTGCTTAATGATCCTGCAGGTATCAATGATGATTTCCGTACCTCTAACGGGGAACTTACCGAACGGATAGACAATTATTCCCGTGCATTTATCTCCTCAGTTCTCCTCGGAAGAGAGGATTATAATGCCATTGCCAAAGAGATCCTTGCTGAAGATCTGCAGAAACATTTATCATCTGATACACTCGCCTTAACAGCAGCACGGATACTCGATATCGATCGTCGTATCAGTGAAAGCCGTGAGATAGATGCACTGCTGCACGGCTTTGATGGTGGTTACATTCCCTCTGGACCTTCGGGGCTGATTATGCGCGGACGTGATGATGTTCTTCCAACCGGACGCAATTTCTTTACACTCGATCCACAGAAAGTACCAAGCAAAAGTGCCTGGGAAACCGGGAAACGTCTTGCTGAAGCAGTGATTAAAAAACACCGTGATGAGCAGGGTGTCCCTCCTGAAAACACCGCAATTTATTGGATGGCAAATGATATCATGTGGGCTGATGGCGAAGGGATGGCGCAGATCATGTACCTTCTTGGTGTAAAACCAGTCTGGCAGTCCAACGGACGAGTATCCGGTTTTGAAATCATTCCTCTTGATCAGCTTGGCCGTGAACGGATCGATGTTACCATACGCATCTCTGGTATTATCCGTGATAATTTCAGCACTTGCATAAACATTATCGATGAAGCGATTCAGGCGGTAGCATCACTGCCGGAACCGCCTGAGAAGAATTTTGTTCGTAAACATTCTCTTGCCCAGCTTTCAAAAAATAAGGGCAATGAACAAGATCCGGCTTCATGGCGTGATGCAACACTTCGGATTTTTGCTTCAAAACCAGGCTCCTACTCTGCAGGGACACAACTTGCTGTATATGCTTCAGCCTGGAAAGATGAAAAGGATCTTGCCGATATCTTTGTCTTCTGGAACGGATATGCCTATGGCAAAGGTGTATTCGGTGAAGAAAAGCATATTCAGTTGACTGAGAATCTTAAAACCGTTGACATTACTTATAATAAGGTTGTCAGTGATGAATCGGACCTGTTTGGATGTTGCAGCTATTTTGGTACCCAGGGTGGAATGACCGCTGCAGCCCGCCACCTCTCCGGTAAATCAGTAAAAACCTACTATGGGGATACGCGTGAGCCTGAAGCGGTAGAAGTACACGATATGGCAGATGAGATAAGAAGAGTAGTAAGAACAAAGCTGCTCAATCCTAAATGGATCGAAGGCCAGAAACGTCATGGATACAAGGGTGCTGGTGATATCATGAAACGGATCGGCAGGGTTTACGGCTGGGAAGCAACAACTCAGGAAGTGGATGACTGGATTTTCGATGATATCACCGAAACATTTGTACTCGATGAAAAAAACAGGGAGTTTTTCAAGGAAAACAATCCATGGGCACTGGAGGAGATCTCAAGACGTTTGCTTGAAGCACAACAGCGTGGGCTCTGGAATGCAAATCCTGATGTTCTTGAACGTCTCCGGGAGTCCTATCTCGAAACAGAAAGTTTTCTTGAAGAAAACATGGGTGAGGTTTCTGGTAATTTCCAGGGTGGGAATGTAAACATTATAACCTCGGAAGATGTTGCAGATTGGGGAGAAAAAATGAAAGAAATCAGAAACAAGATCGAGGAAAGCAGCAAGCAATGAGGTGCAGGAAAAAGAATGACTATTCCTGTGATATTTTCCTTGCTATAATAAATTACTGTGAAAAAATTATTTTGTAATCATTCAGGCACACTGTATTTCTTAATGTAACCAGGGAAAAGCACGAAATACGAAACCAGGGAAAAAACACGAAATTCGAAATTCGAAATCCGAAACCGGAGGAAAGCACAAGATTCGAAATACGAAATCGGGAGAAAGCAGGATAATTTAAGAATATTTAAAATTTTCCTGTTTCGAATTTTACAAATTTCGATTCCAGTTTCGAATTTCGAATTTTCCAGTCTTTATTCCTGTTTCGAATTTTCCCCATAGATTGGACATTAAATGAGTTGTCAGAAAACGACATTTCCATTCAGTGCGATAGTCGGTCAGGAGCGGATGAAAAAGGCATTAGCTCTCAATGCGATCAACCCACGCCTGGGAGGAGTGCTTATCAGAGGGCAAAAAGGAACTGCAAAATCAACTGCTGTACGTGCACTGGCAAACCTTCTCCCTCAAATAAATATCGTAAGCGATTGTCCATTTCACTGTGATCCCAACCATGCTGCAGAGATGTGTTCTTTGTGTCGGGAACGTCTCTCCAGAAATGAGACCCTTCCCGCATCCAAAAGACTGATGCAGGTGGTTGAGTTGCCTCTTGGTGCCACCGAAGACCGGGTACTGGGAACTCTTGACATCGAAAAAGCTATACAGAAGGGTGAAAAACATTTCGAACCAGGAATACTTGCATCCGCAAACAGAGGGATTCTCTATGTAGATGAAGTAAATCTTCTGGATGATCATCTGGTCGATGTACTCCTTGACTCTGCAGCAATGGGTGTCAATACAGTAGAAAGAGAAGGTGTCTCATTCTCTCATCCGGCCCGTTTCATGCTGATTGGGACCATGAATCCGGAAGAAGGAGAACTGCGTCCGCAGTTACTTGACCGTTTTGCTCTTTGTGTAGATGTTGAGGGTATAACGGAAGCGGATGATCGCATTGAAATCGTAAGGCGATATCTAGAGTACGAAAGCGACCCACATGGGTTTATCCACAAATGGGAAGATGAGGAAAGGCGTCTGGGAGAATATTTAACCACCGCTCAGTTGATTCTTCCTGAGGTTACCTATACAGATGATATCATTAAACTGATAACTTCGATCGCGATCGCCATGAACGTTGATGGCCACAGGGCCGATATTGCCATGTTGAAGACCGGCCGGACAATCGCTGCTTTTCATCATCGCAAGGAGGTGACAAGTGATGATATTCGAGAAGCTGCGGAGCTGGTTCTTCCCCACCGGATGCGGCGCAAACCGTTTCAGGAGCCAAAAATAGACAACGAGAAGCTGGAAGATGCGATTCGCAATCACAACAATCAATCCCAATCGCAGCAGCAACCATCGGGTGAACAACACGAGCCTAAAAAAAAAACGATGAACCTGATGAACAGCAGGATGGAAGGCCCGACAGCAGTAAAGAAATAACCTTCACAGCCGATGCTCCATTCACTGTCAGAAAACTTCATATCAAAAAAGATGACTCTCCCCTTTCTGCATCGGGAAAGAGACAGAAAGCTCCTGCGAACAATCGCAGTGGCCATTATACCCGCTCCCGCATACCTGTTTCACCAGAAATAACTGATATCGCATTTGACGCAACTCTTCGGGCGGCTGCTCCCCATCAAATCAGACGTAATAAGGAAGGCATTTCACTGGCAATCTCAAGTGCCGATATCCGTGAGAAGGTGCGAGAGAAAAAATACGGAACAACTATTGTTTTTGTGGTTGATTCATCCGGTTCAATGGGAGCAGAGAGACGCATGTCAGCAACAAAGGGAGCAATCCTGTCGCTTTTACTCGATGCATATCAGAAAAGGGATCGCATTGCAATGGTGGCATTTAAAGGTAACGATGCATGTGTAGTCCTTCCACCCACCGATAGTATCGATCTTGGTAAAAAATCACTCGAAACACTTCCAACCGGAGGAAAAACTCCGCTTTCAGCAGGTCTTCAGGCAGCCCTGAAACTAATCAAACAAGAGAAAAGGAAAGGAAGTAAAAACAATTCACTTATGATTATCATCTCCGATGGCAGGGCCAATGTCAGTTGCGGTGGTGGTAATGCTTTTAATGAAGCTCTTAGTATCTGTGATGAGATCCGTTCTGTCGGGATTCAATCTATTGTCATTGATACTGAAAGCGGATTTATAAAGCTGGGTAAGATGCGTGAACTGGCCAATAAACTTGATGGTAAATACTTTCCGATGGAGCAGTTGCAGGCAGATCAGATAAGCGGTATTATCAATGAGTTGGTTTAATTCCTTACAAGTGTTTAGCTATGAGAAACATGCTAAATCAACCATATCCGGTATAGAGGAATTTATTTGAGGTGATGTTTTTTCATCAATTTATTTCTACTTTCTTCACCATGACTCAATTCGAGTTAAAAATGATTAAATCCAAAAGCTGTCTGCCGCAACAGAAAAAGTGATTAAGAAAACGCAACACTCTTGAGAGAAAATCAAACTGGTTTTTATTATTTTAAAAAAAGTTAACCCATAACAATAAAAC
>Ga0180030_1158039_pt1 | contig 13260 bp, 25 predicted proteins | sample BioARNtimezero_2_FD_135995 | JGI IMG/M metagenome (GOLD analysis project Ga0180030, IMG submission 135995) | Anaerobic biogas reactor microbial communites from Seattle, Washington, USA - Biogas_R2-A RNA time zero (Metagenome Metatranscriptome) | ecosystem: Engineered > Bioreactor > Anaerobic >...
AGGCATACAATGAAGTAGGAGATTGCTACATAATGTAGGTAACTTCTATGGAGAATGTCCGATTCTCGAAACCGGGCGACAAGTCACTGTACATTTTGCGATGCGCTTTATATGCGTATTAATTGGCTAAGTACAGCCCAGGTTAGACTGCCTATTATATGGCATTTATTATACCTGGGTTTTTATATAACTAAACAAGAAACACCCGGCATAGTGTACAGATAACTGCTTGTTGTACGTAACAATAATAAGGAGGATTATGTATGGCAAACAAACAGAAAATCAGAATCAGATTAAAGGCTTTTGATCATCAAGTTCTTGATCAATCTGCAGAAAAGATAGTGGATACTGCAAAGAGAACAGGAGCTCAGGTATCAGGACCTGTACCGCTTCCTACAGAGAAGGAAATTATAACAATACTGAGAGCACCACATAAGTATAAGGATGCGCGTGAGCAATTCGAAATGAGGACGCATAAAAGACTTATAGATATATTGCTTCCAACACCTAAGACGGTAGATGCTCTTATGAGATTGGATCTTCCTGCTGGTGTGGATATTGAAATCAAACTTTAATTAGTATGGCGTTTTGTGAATCAGGTCATGTTCACATAAGTGAATTGTGAACCAATAACCATAGGAGGGAATGAAAGAATGAATAAGTTCATACTGGGCAAAAAAGTTGGAATGACACAAGTGTTTACAGAGGACGGATTATCAATTCCAGTAACTGTAATAGAAGCTGGACCGGTTACTGTTGTTCAGAAGAAGACGACAGAAACAGACGGTTACAACGCAGTAAAGGTAGGGTATTCGGATATACCTGAGAAAAGGCTTACCAAGCCGGCTCGTGGAGTTTTTTCAAAGCTTAAGTTATCCACAAAGAAGTATTTAAAAGAATTTAGAGCCGAAGGAATTGAGAAGTATGAAGTAGGTCAGGAAATTAAGGTTTCGGATATGTTCCAAAATGGTGACAGAATTGATGTAACCGGTATTTCTAAAGGAAAGGGCTTTGCTGGAGTAATAAAAAGATATGGCCACGCAAGGGGTAAAGAGACACACGGCTCAATGTATCATAGAAGAGTTGGATCTATGGGAGCGAATACAAATCCTGCAAGGGTTTTTAAAGGTAAAAAGCTACCAGGACATATGGGGGTTGACAAGGTTACTGTTCAGAACCTTGATATTGTCAGGGTTGATGCGGATAGAAACCTTCTCCTGGTTAAAGGAGCAGTTCCGGGAGCAAAAGGTGGCTTACTTATTATAAAGGATACTGTTAAGTCCGGGAAATAAAACAGGCGAAAGGAGGAAATGAAATGCCAAAAGTTGATTTGTTTGATATAAACGGTAAAGTTATTGGAGATATAGAGCTAAGTGATAGTATTTTTGGTGTAGAAGCAAAGGAGAGCGCAGTTCACCAAGTTGTGCTTAATCAATTGGCTAATAAGAGACAGGGAACTCAGTCTACAAAGACAAAAAGTGAAGTTAGAGGCGGAGGGATAAAACCCTGGAGGCAAAAAGGAACCGGTAGGGCAAGACAAGGAAGTATACGTTCTGCCCAGTGGATTAAAGGTGGAATAGTGTTAGGACCTAAACCGAGAAGTTACAGATACACTCTGCCTAAAAAGTTAAAGAGGGTGGCTCTCAGGTCTGTTCTTTCTTCAAAGGTAGCAGAAAACGAAATACTTGTTCTCGATAAACTTAGTTTTGACACCCATAAAACTAAGCAGATGGCAGATGTTTTAAAGAATCTTAAGATCGAAGACAGTGCGGTAATAGTCTTGGCAGAAAAAAATGAAAATGTTCAGCTTGCAGCAAGAAATTTGCCTGGGGTGAAGACATTGCTTGTTAATACAATGAATGTTTATGATATTGTAAAGTACAACAAGTTTATAATTACCAAGGAAGCAGTATCAAAGGTTGAGGAGGTGTACGCATAATGAGAACAGCCGAAGATATAATAAAAAGACCATTTATAACAGAGAAAAGTAATAGTGAGGTTGCCAACGGAAAGTACACCTTTATAGTAGATGTAGATGCAACAAAAACTGAAATAAAGCATGCCGTTGAGAAGTTGTTTCAGGTCAGGGTTCTAAAGGTTAATACTTTGAATTTTGAAGGCAAGATGAAGAGAATGGGTGTTCATCAGGGGAGAAGGGCAGATTGGAAAAAAGCTATTGTTAAAATAGATCTTGATCCCAAGCCGGTAGCTTATCTTGCAAAAGGCGGCAAACAAGTTCCTGTTAACAGGAAGGTTAAAACCAGTATTGAAGAATTTGGAGTTACACAATAAGCTTAATCTTATTTGTTAAGATTTATAAAGGAGTGAAAAGACATGCCAGTAAAAAAGTACAATCCTACATCACCAGCTAGAAGGTTTATGACAGTATCGACTTTTGAGGAAATCACCAAGAAAGAGCCGGAAAAGTCATTGCTTGAGCCTATTAAGAAAACTGGCGGCAGGAACTCATATGGTAGGATTACTGTGCGTCATCATGGTGGGGGAGCAAGACAGAAGTATAGGGTTATAGATTTCAAAAGAGATAAAGACGGAATAAAGGCAAAAGTTGCGGCTATAGAATACGATCCTAACAGGACAGCCAACATAGCTCTGCTTTATTATCTTGATGGTGAAAAAAGATATATAATTGCACCGGAAGGTTTAAAAGTCGGAGATATAGTTGAATCCGGCGAGAATGCAGATATAAAGCCGGGAAATGCACTTCCTCTTAGCAGCATACCAATTGGTACGATGATTCATAATATTGAGTTAAAGCCCGGAAAAGGTGCTCAGATAGTTAGAGCAGCAGGGAATGAAGCTCAGCTTATGGCAAAAGAGGGTAATTATGCTCAGATAAGGCTTCCTTCGGGAGAAGTAAGGATGTTCAGGTTAAACTGTAAAGCCAGCATTGGACAGGTTGGGAATATTGAAAATGAAAACATCTCAATCGGTAAAGCAGGAAGAAAAAGATGGATGGGTGTAAGACCTACAGTCAGAGGTGTTGTTATGAATCCTGTTGACCATCCACATGGTGGTGGTGAAGGAAAATCACCTATTGGCAGACCTAGTCCTGTAACACCTTGGGGTAAGCCTACATTAGGTTATAAGACAAGAAAGAAGAAGAAAGCATCTGACCAATTTATTGTTAAGAGAAGGAATAAAAAGTAATTTTTATAATTAAGTAAGTATAACATGAAATTGGCTTATAACAGCTAATGAAAGGAGGAACAGGGATAGATGAGCAGGTCGATTAAAAAAGGACCATATATTGAGTCAAGGCTTATTAGCAGAATAGAGGCTATGAATGAGAAAAACGAGAAAAAAGTGCTGAAGACTTGGTCAAGAGCATCTACTATATTTCCACAAATGGTTGGACATACAATAGCAGTTCATGATGGAAGAAAGCATGTGCCAGTGTACGTATCGGAAGATATGGTGGGCCACAAGCTTGGTGAATTTGCTCCGACAAGGACTTTTAAAGGTCATGGCAGCCATACGGAAAGATCAACGTCATTAAAGTAAAGAAAAGTTTAATATGAAAGGAGGAATTCCAGTTGGATAACACTGCAAAATCTAAACAGGAACTTCTTGAAGATAAGGAAAAAGCTTTGGAAGCTTATGGATTAATTAATAGAAAATCTCGAAAACTTCCTATTCTTACCAAGGATGAAAAAAAGAAGCTCGGAATAGGTAGGGATCAGGGAAAGTCAGTATTGAAGTATGCAAGGATATCTTCAAGGAAGGTTAAAATTGTCCTTGATTTGATAAAAAATAAAAATATTGATGAGGCATATGGTATACTCAAGTTTACACCCAAAGCTGCATCGGATATATTGTTCAAGCTTTTGAAATCAGCAGAAGCAAATGCAACAAATGATCCAAATAAGAGTCTTAACAGAGATTCATTATATGTAGCTGAAGCATACGCAAATCAGGGTCCTACCTTGAAAAGAATTATGCCGAGAGCACAGGGTAGAGCTAATAGAATTAAGAAAAGAACGAGTCATATAACTTTGGTAGTCAAGGAAAGAAAATAACTTGGAGAAGGAGGGTGGATAATGGGCCAAAAAGTTAATCCCCATGGGTTAAGAATAGGAATTATAAAAGATTGGGATACAAAATGGTATGCCAGTGATAAAAATTTCAGCGAGTTCTTGGTTGAAGATTTTAAAATAAGAAAATTCATTAAGAAGAAGCTTTATACTGCAGGCATATCCAGGATTGAGATTGAAAGAGCTGCCAATAAGATAAAGGTAAATGTCAATACAGCAAAACCGGGTCTTGTTATTGGAAAAGGTGGTTCAGGAATAGATGAACTCAGAAAACAGCTTGAAAGACTTACTCAAAAGAGTGTTCTTATAAACATAACAGAAATAAAAGTACCGGAACTTGATTCACAAATTGTTGCTGAAAACATTGCATCACAGCTCGAAAAAAGAATTTCATTCAGAAGGGCTATGAAGCAGGCAATGTCAAGAGCTATGAAACTTGGAGCAAAGGGCGTTAAGACAAATGTTTCAGGACGTCTTGGCGGTGCGGAAATAGCAAGAAATGAGCATTATCATGAAGGTACAATACCTCTTCAGACTTTAAGGGCAGATGTTGACTACGGATTTGCAGAAGCTGATACAACATACGGCAAGATCGGTGTTAAGGTCTGGATTTACAAAGGTGAAGTTCTTCCAGCTGTAAAGAGGGAAAGAAAGCCGGAAGGAGGAGTTAAGTAATGTTATTGCCTAAGAGAGTTAAGCGTAGAAAGGTCCAAAGAGGCAGAATGAAAGGTGTAGCTACAAGAGGTAATACTGTTGCTCATGGAGAATTCGGTCTCCAGGCGCTAGAACCAGCCTGGATAACAAGCAATCAGATTGAAGCTGCCAGGGTTGCCATGACTCGTTTCATAAAAAGAGGCGGTCAGGTTTGGATAAAAATATTTCCTGATAAACCTGTTACACAGAAACCTGCCGAAACAAGGATGGGTAGTGGTAAAGGTTCACCCGAGTATTGGGTTGCAGTAGTAAAACCGGGAAGAGTATTATTTGAAATTGCAGGCGTGTCAGAAGAAGTTGCAAGAGAAGCTTTAAGGCTTGCAATGCATAAACTTCCTATAAAGTGTAAATTTGTATCACGCGATGAAGAAATGGGTGGTGAAGCAAATGAAAGCTAAAGAAATAAGAGAAAAAACCCAGGATGAATTGGTAAAAGAATTGGGCGAATTAAAGTCGGAACTGTTTAAATTAAGATTTCAGCATGCAACCAACCAGTTGGATAATCCTATGAAATTAAAGGACGTTAAGAAGTCAATTGCTCGTATAAAGACTATATTGAAAGAAAGAGAATTAAAAGGTGTTCAGGTTTAATACCTTGGAAGGAGGTAGGTTTAGTTGGCTGATAGAGCGCTAAGAAAAACTAGGATAGGAAAAGTTACCAGTGATAAAATGGAAAAAACAGTTGTTGTTAGCATAGAAGGTTCAGTTCAGCATCCTTTGTATAAGAAGTTTGTTAAAAGAACCTATAAGTTAAAAGCCCATGATGAAAGCAACGAGTGTAAAATTGGTGACAAGGTAAAAGTAATGGAAACTCGTCCTCTTAGCAAGGATAAGAGGTGGAGAGTTGTAGAAATAATAGAAAAGGCTCGCTAAAAGCTATAAGAAAGGAGGCTGGAACATGATTCAAGCTCAAACGGCACTTAAGGGAGCAGATAACACTGGAGCGAAGAGGTTAATGTGTATAAAGGTCCTGGGTGGATCAAAGAGAAAGTATGCAAATATTGGAGATGTTATTGTTGCTTCAGTTAAAGATGCAACACCCGGTGGAGTTGTTAAAAAAGGTGATGTTGTCAGGTGCGTTATTGTTCGTTCAAAAAGAGGCGTTAGAAGGCCTGACGGTTCTTATATAAAGTTTGATGAAAATGCTGCAGTTTTAATAAAAGAGGATAAAAATCCAAGAGGTACGCGTATATTCGGACCTGTAGCAAGAGAATTAAGGGATAAGGAATATATGAAAATATTGTCCCTCGCACCAGAAGTATTATAAGGGAGGAGGCGGCTTAAATTGATCAATAAAGTTCATGTAAGAAGGGGAGATACCGTAATTGTATTAAACGGTAAGGACGCTGATAAAAAAGGAAGAGTATTGGAAGTTATTCCCGACAAAAGTATGGTACTGATTGAGGGAATAAATATGAGAACCAAGCATAAGAAGCCCAGATCTCAGATGCAACAGGGCGGTATAATTCATCAGGAGTCTCCGATTCACAGTTCAAAAGTAATGTTGGTTTGCCCCAGGTGTGGAGAGCCAACAAGAGTAGGCAAAAAAGTGTATGAAACCGGAGAAAAGGACAGACAGTGTAAAAAGTGCGGAGAAATAATTGACAGTATAAAGTCAGTAAAGAAGTGACATAAGGATTTTTCACGAAAGGAGGTTTATGAATGTCAAGATTAAAGGATAAGTATATAAATGAAGTTATACCGGCATTACAGTCTAAATTTAATTACAAGAGTCCGATGCAAATGCCGAAGCTTGAAAAAATAGTTCTAAACATGGGAGTTGGCGATGTTAAGGAAAACGCAAAGGCTCTTGATGCTGCTGTTAATGACATGACAATTATTGCCGGACAAAAACCAGTTGTAACAAAAGCAAAGAAGTCAGTTGCGGCTTTCAAACTTAGAGAAGGTATGAATATAGGATGCAAGGTAACCTTAAGAGGAGAGAGAATGTATGAGTTTGCAGATAAACTTATAAACGTATCTCTTCCAAGAGTAAGAGACTTTAGAGGTGTACCGGTAAATTCATTTGACGGTAGAGGAAATTATTCTTTGGGTGTTAAAGAGCAGCTTATTTTCCCTGAGATCGACTATGATAAAATTGAAAAGATAAGAGGAATGGATATTACGTTCGTAACAACGGCAAAGACCGATGAAGAAGCAAAAGAGCTCTTAAAGCTCATGGGCATGCCGTTCAGTCAAAGTTAAAAGGAGGGATATGAGTGGCAAAAAAGTCTATGGTACTAAAGCAGCAAAGAACGCCTAAGTTTAAAACAAGAGCTTATAATAGATGTAAATTATGCGGAAGGCCGCATGCTTATTTAAGAAAATTCGGCATATGCCGTTTATGCTTCAGGGTATTGGCATATAAAGGACAAATACCCGGCGTTAGAAAAGCAAGTTGGTAGTCATCTTATGAAAGGAGGTTAAACATATGCAGGCAACTGATATAATCGCAGATATGTTGACCAGGATAAGAAATGCTAGTTCTGCAAAACATGAAACGGTAGATATTCCCGCTTCTAATCTTAAAAGGTCAATAGCCGCTATATTGTTAGAAGAAGGATATATAAGGAGTTTGGAAGAAATTGAGGACGGTAAGCAGGGAATAATCAGAGTTCAACTTAAATACACCGGAAACAAGCAGAATGTTATTACCGGTATCAAGAGAATAAGTAAACCAGGGTTAAGAGTTTACGCTGGTAAAGGTGAAGTTCCAAGGGTTCTTGGTGGACTCGGAATAGCAATTATGTCAACGTCCAAGGGCGTTATGACTGATAAAAAGGCAAGAAGCTCAGGTGTTGGTGGAGAGGTACTTGCATTTATCTGGTAGTATAGTTTCTGAAAAGAGTTATAGGTCTTAAGACGATAACTCATAATGTTAAGAACGGAGGTGCTTTAAATGTCGAGAATAGGTAGAATGCCGGTAGCAATTCCTAAAGGTGTCGATGTAAAAGTTGGCGAGAATAATAAAATTACCGTAAAAGGTCAAAAAGGTACTTTGACAAAAGAGCTGCATAAAGATATGATAATAAAGGTAGAAGGTGGAAATATTATCGTTGAGAGACCTTCTGAAGAAAAGCAGCACAAAGCTTTGCACGGATTGACAAGGACATTGGTCAATAACATGGTAGTAGGAGTTACTAACGGTTTTGAAAAAAATCTAGAAATAAATGGTGTTGGATACAGGGCACAAAAGCAGGGTAAAAAACTAGTCCTTACATTAGGATATTCACATCCTGTCGAAATGGATGATCCTGAAGGTATAACTTCAGAAGTACCTGCACCAAACAAGATTATTGTTAGAGGGATTGATAAGCAGGCAGTTGGAGAGTTTGCTGCTAAAATAAGAGGTAAGAGAGAACCTGAAGTATATAAAGGAAAAGGAATCAAGTACGAAAATGAAGTAATCAGACGTAAAGAAGGTAAAACAGGCGGAAAAGGTAAGAAGTAGGAGGGAGTGAGCTAAATGATAAATAAACCTGTTAAGAACATAGCAAGGGTTAGAAAGCATATAAGAGTACGTAAAAAGGTTGTAGGAACACCCGAACGCCCCCGCTTGAATGTATTTAGAAGCCTGTCCAATATTTACGCTCAGGTTATCGATGATACTACCGGGAAAACTCTTGTAGCTGCATCAACACAAGATAGTGATCTGAAAGGAAAAGTCCGCTATGGTGGCAACAAGGAAGCTGCTAAAGAAGTTGGCAAGCTCGTTGCCCAAAAAGCAGTAAAAAGTGGAATAACTAGAGTTGTTTTTGATAGAGGCGGATATATATATCATGGAAGAATAAAGGAACTTGCAGATGCTGCAAGGGAAGCAGGCTTGGATTTTTAGAAAAAGGAGGGAAGACAATTGCAACGTATAGATGCCAGTGTTTTGGATCTTAAAGAGAAGGTAGTAAATATTGGCCGTGTAACCAAGGTTGTAAAGGGCGGTAGAAATTTCCGTTTCAGTGCCCTGGTTGTAGTAGGAGATGAAAACGGCCATGTTGGCGCAGGTATGGGAAAAGCAACAGAAATACCTGATGCGATTAGAAAAGGTATTGAAGATGCAAAGAAAAATCTTATAAAGGTTCCATTAGTTGAGAAGACAATTCCACACGAAGCTATTGGCGTGTACTGTGGGGGAAGGGTACTTCTAAAGCCTGCAGGCCCTGGTACAGGAGTTATAGCAGGTGGTGCCGTAAGAGCAGTTCTTGAGTTGGCAGGAATCCAGGATATCAGGACAAAATCATTAGGATCGAATAATCCGACAAATGTGGTTCAAGCAACTATAGAAGGCCTTACTCAATTAAAGACAGTGGAAGAAGTTGCTAAACTTCGTAATAAAACTGTAGAAGAACTATTAGGTTAGGAGGGAGCTTCTAATGTCAAAGCTAAAAATAACCCTGATAAAAAGTACTAACAAGCTTAAGGAGGCACAGGCAGCTACAGTTGCGGCTTTAGGTCTCAGGAAAATCGGAGCTTGTGTGGAACAAAAAGATAATCCTCAAATCAGAGGTATGATTAAAAAAGTTGAGCATGTCTTATCAGTAGAAGAAATATAAGGGAGGTGTAATCCATGAAGTTATTTGAATTACAGCCTGCGCCAGGATCAAAGACACTGCCTAAGAGAAAAGGCAGGGGATATGGTACCGGAAATGGTAAAACAGCCGGTAAAGGTCATAAAGGACAGAATGCACGTGCTGGTGGAGGTGTAAGACCAGGTTTTGAAGGCGGACAAATGCCTCTCTACAGAAGGTTACCTAAGAGAGGGTTCAACAATATATTTGCAAAGGCTTATGCCGAAGTAAATGTTAATGATTTGAATGTGTTTGAAAATGGAACTGTAGTTACGGAAGAACTGCTTATTGAGAAAGGTCTGGTAAAGAAGGTTTTTGATGGCGTAGCCATTCTAGGTAATGGTGAAATCAGCAAGAAGCTTACTGTTAAAGCAGCAAGGTTTACCAAGACAGCTTCAGAAAAAATAGAGAAAGCTGGAGGAAAGGTCGAGGTGATATAATATGGGTGGAATATTTGAGATTATAAGAAATGCCTGGAAAATTCCTGATCTCAGAAAAAAAATGTTTTTCACGCTTATTATGGTACTGATATTCAGGATAGGTTCTTATATTCCGGTCCCTGGAATGGACCCTGCAAAGATAAAGGAGATCTTCGAAGGAGGATCAATTTTCGGGTTTTTTGACATAATGTCCGGTGGAGCCTTGGCTAATGCAACAATTTTTGCAATGAGTATAGCACCTTATATTAATGCTTCGATCATTATGCAGCTTTTAACAGTAGCAATCCCTAAACTTGAGCAGCTTGCCAAGGAAGGGGAAGAGGGAAGAAAGATTATAGGACAGTACATCAGGTATGGAACAGTAGTTCTCGGGTTTCTGCAGGCTACAGCTCTTTACTTTGGAATGAAAGCAGGGGGCGCTATACCTAATGCGAATGCACTGTCATATATAACGATAACATTGTCGTTCACTGCCGGTACTGCTTTCCTGATGTGGCTTGGTGAGCAGATAACCGAGTATGGTATTGGAAATGGTATTTCAATGTTGATATTTGCAGGTATCGTATCAAGAGGTCCTGCCGGTGCATATGCCATTTACATTAATCAGCAGCAGGGTAATTTTGGAGAAGGAATATTTGGTATATTAGGACTTATTGGTATTATTCTTGTATTCGTGGCAGTAATAGCTGGAGTTGTTTTTGTACAGCAGGCAGAAAGAAGAATACCTGTACAATATGCCAAAAGAATGGTTGGCAGAAAGGTATATGGCGGACAAAGCACTCATATTCCAATTAAGGTAAACCTTGCAGGAGTTATACCTATTATATTTGCGATGTCCTTTGTTGCTCTTCCATCAACTTTAGTGACTTTCTTCTGGGCAAATTCAACTCATCCTGTGGCTGAGTTCTTTAAAAATTATCAGAGGAATATATGGGTGGCTGTTATATCTGGATTATTGGTAATGTTTTTTACATTCTTCTACACATTTATTCAGTTTAACCCGATAGAAATAGCAAATAACATGAAAAAGAATGGCGGTTTCATTCCAGGGATAAGACCGGGAAAACCGACATCCGATTATATTTTCAAGGTTTTAAACAGGATAACCTGGTTTTCTGCATTATTCCTTGCACTTATACAGATGTTTCCAGCTATTATAGCTAAAGTAACAAATATAAACGGTGTATGGTTTGCAGGTACAGGGGTACTGATCATGGTTGGTGTTGCACTTGATACTGTAAAACAAATTGAATCACAAATGCTCATGAGACATTATAAAGGTTTTCTTGAGTAAATAGTTTCTATTATATTTATAGGATTGAAGTGGCATAAGCGGAGGACATAATGAAACTTGTTATATTAGGAGCACCTGGAGCAGGAAAGGGCACTCAGGCGGTAGTAATATCAAAAAAATATAATGTACCGCATATCTCAACTGGAGATATATTCAGGTATAACATCAAAAATAATACCGAGCTTGGGAAAAAAGCAAAAGAATATATTGATAATGGTCTTCTTGTTCCTGATGAGGTGACAATAAATATTGTTAAAGACAGGCTTGGAAATGAAGATTGCAAAAGTGGATTTATTCTTGATGGTTTTCCAAGGACAATACAACAAGCTGGGAAATTGGATGAAATACTTGAATCTATGGGTACAAAACTTGACTGCGTTCTTAATATCCAGGTTCCTGACACTGAAATTATTAATAGGATGTCTGGAAGGCGCGTATGCTCTAAGTGTGCAATGAGTTATCACATAAATAGTAATCCACCTAAGGATAAAGGAATTTGCAATGAGTGTGGCTCGCCTGTGATACAAAGAGATGACGATAAGGAAGAGACAGTGTTAAAAAGACTCGAGACGTATCATAGACAGACAGAACCTCTTATAGAATATTATGACCAAAAAGGTTTGCTTATATCTGTTACTGGAATGGATAAAGTTGAGCAAACTACAGAGTCAGTATTAAAAGCTTTAAGTGGAGTTTAATATGATTTCAATAAAAACCAGTAATGAGATTAATTTGATGAGGAAAGCCGGAGAAATTGTTGCTCTAGCCCATAAGAAGGTAGAAGAAGCTATAGAGCCTGGAATTACTACAATTGAACTAGACAGGATTGTAGAAGAGTTTATCAGGAGCAATGGAGCAGTTCCATCGTTTAAAGGTTATAGAGCACCATATCCCGGTATTGCGGACTATCCCGCCAGTATATGTGCGTCAGTAAATGCTGAAGTAGTTCACGGTATACCGGGTTTAAGGAAGCTAAAAGATGGCGATATTATAAGTATTGATATTGGAGCTTGCAAGGACGGATTTCACGGAGATGCCGCAAGGACATATCCTGTCGGGAAAGTATCGGATGAAGCAAAAAGATTGATTGAAGTAACAAGACAGAGTTTTTATGAAGGAATTAAGCATGCAAGGGAAGGAAACAGGATAATAGACATTTCAGCTGCTATTGAAGACTATGTTATAAAACACGGATATTCGGTAGTCAGAGAATTTGTTGGACACGGCATAGGCAAAGAAATGCATGAGGAACCTCAAATACCTAATTACCGGTGCAGGGGACAGAGATATAGAATTCAGAAAGGAATGACACTTGCTGTTGAACCTATGGTAAATGAAGGAACTTATGAGGTTAAGGTTGTTGACAACGGGTGGACGGTAGTGACTGCAGACGGCAAGTTGTCAGCACATTATGAAAATACTATTGCTGTTACTATGGAAGAACCGTTGATATTAACAAAACTAAGCTGATTGTTTAGTAATTGTCAGAGGTGAACTTATGGATGTTGGCTTAGGTCAGATAGTATTCTCAAAAGCTGGAAGAGATGAGGGAAAGAAGTTCATTATTGTAGGCATCTTGGACGGATTGAATGTATTGGTTTCAGATGGTGATCTAAGGAGAATAGAAAAGGCTAAGAAGAAGAAAATAAAGCATTTGAACATAACTGATAATGTTAATCAACAGTTAAAAGAAAAGTTAGTTAACAATTTAAGAGTATCCAATTCAGAAATCCGGAAAGCATTGTCGGAAACCGCTGATATTGAAAATAAGTCTGAAGCTTAAAAAGCTGGATTGGTATAGGGAAATAAGGAGGGATTTATAGCTTGTCAAAAGAAGATGTTATTGAAGTAGAAGGAAAAGTAGTTGAAGCATTACCAAATGCGATGTTTGAAGTGGAATTGGACAATGGACATAAAATTCTAGCTCATATATCAGGTAAGCTGAGAATGAATTTCATACGTATTCTACCCGGGGATAAGGTAACAATAGAGCTTTCTCCTTATGACCTCACCCGGGGAAGGATAACATGGAGGGCTAAGTAATCTAAGGAGGTATGAAAAATGAAAGTAAAACCGTCTGTTAAAGTAATCTGCGAAAAATGCAAGATTATCAGAAGAAAAGGCAGGATAATGGTAATTTGTCAGAATCCGAAGCATAAACAGAGGCAGGGTTAAGCTTGATACAGATGACAGTTGAC
>Ga0180030_1019582_pt1 | contig 13214 bp, 10 predicted proteins | sample BioARNtimezero_2_FD_135995 | JGI IMG/M metagenome (GOLD analysis project Ga0180030, IMG submission 135995) | Anaerobic biogas reactor microbial communites from Seattle, Washington, USA - Biogas_R2-A RNA time zero (Metagenome Metatranscriptome) | ecosystem: Engineered > Bioreactor > Anaerobic >...
CAAAAATAGCACCCAAAGGGTACCCGCTTGTGCGGGTCGCGCAGTACGTCGAGAGACACCCAGTACGTAGGTACCCGGACGAAGGCAACAAAGTTATATGAATGAATACGAATTGGTATCAACCACCGCGCAAAGGAGCGACATGGCCGGGCACAAGGTGAAATTTCTTCCCAGCGACAGGGTGTTTGTTGTTGACGAAGCCGAGACGCTGTTAGAAGCGGCAATGAAGCTCGGGGTCCATATCAATGCCTCATGCGGTGGCAACAGCGCGTGCGGGAAGTGCAGGATAAAGATCGTCGAGGGAGATGCTGAGTCGCCACGTCATCCCACGATCAGCGAGGTCGATTATGACAACGGGTACCGGCTGGCCTGCACATCGAGGCCCCGGAGCGACCTGGTAGTGGAGATACCCCTCGAATCGCAAGTCGATAAAGCCTCCCTCAAGAGAAAACCCCACAGGCCACATATTCTGGCCGCTTCCGACATAGGGGAGCTTGTGAAGGGGTGGACAGCAGAACCGGCGGTATTCAAGGTCTACCTGGAACTTCCCCCGCCGTCGATCGAAGACAATATCGCAGACGTAGAGAGGATAAAGCGGGCGCTCCGGATAGATCATACCATCGATGACGTTTCGGTCGCTTTTGGTGTCCTGAAAAAGATGAGCAGTCTCCTTCGGGACGAAGACTGGAAGGTTACCGTCACACTGATCCACTTTCGTGGAGGGTACCGGCTGGTCAGCATAGAGCCCGGCAAGCGGCATCGCGAGAACTACTCTGCCGTGATCGATATAGGAACAACAACGTTATGTGGCCAGCTCCTCGACCTTGCGAATTGCACCGTGGTGAAGATAACCGAGAAGACCGATACCGGCAGGGATGTGTGTACCCTGGCGGAGTCTTCCGACTACAATAGCCAGATCAGCTATGGTGAAGACGTAATATCACGGATCATGTACGCGCGAAAAAAGGGCGGATTGAAGAGACTGCAGGATGCGGTTATCGCCACCGTTAATAGCGTGATCAGGGAACTTCTTGATATAGCGCACGTGGATGATGGCTCTCTGTCCCATCTTGTCCTTGCGGGGAACACGACCATGACCCACCTTGCCCTCGGTCTTGATCCGCGGCATATCATGCTCGCGCCGTACACGCCTACCGTGACCTTTGTTGAGCCTGTGAGGGCCGCAGCCCTCGGTATCCACGTGGGCGATCACGTGTACGCCTATGTCTTCCCCTGTGTTGCCTCGTACGTCGGCGGCGATATCGTTGCCGGGGTCCTGGGATCGGGGATATTTCAGCGGGAAAAGATCACCCTCTTTATGGATATCGGAACGAACGGCGAGATCGTGCTCGGTAACAAGGATTGGCTGGTCTGCGCCTCCTGCTCGGCAGGTCCTGCATTCGAAGGAGGGGGCATCGGGTCCGGCATGAGGGCGGACAGGGGTGCCATCGAACAGGTGCGAATCAATCCGGCCACGTATGAACCCATGGTACTTACCGTGGGACGGGTGAAGCCCCTGGGCATCTGCGGGTCCGGGCTGATCGACATTGTAGCGGAAATGCTTCTCGCGGGCCTCATCGACCAGAATGGAAAATTAAGACGGGATGCGCCGACGAAAAGGATAAGAAAAGGGGACAACGGGTGCGAGTACGTCATAAGCTACGGCGCAGAGACGCAGACAGGGAGGGACATCGTGATCTCCGAGGTAGACCTCGACAACCTGATCAGGACCAAGGCCGCTGTGTATGCCGGATGCAGGGTGCTCCTCGACCAGGTAGGCCTGACCTTTGATGATGTTGAGAGGGTCGTTATTGCCGGAGGATTCGGCCATTACATCGACCTCGAAAGGGCACGGACAATAGGGCTCTTACCTGAGCTGCCCCTGAGCAGGTTTCTGTTTGTCGGGAACGGTTCCCTCCTTGGGGCAAGGCTCCTCTCGTTTTCAGAGGGCCTGATGACGGAAGCGGAGAGGATTGCAAGGATGATGACGAATATTGAGCTTTCCAACAGCCCGAAGTTTATGGATGAGTTTGTGGCGGCGTCGTTTCTGCCCCACACAGACAGCAGGGCCTTCCCCGGAGTCTTGAGAGAGCTGAAGAAGGGGAGGGGAGAGGGCGTGTGACTATCGACCTGTCGCCCAACCGTATAGTACGTGTTGCGGCCAAAGATGAATTTGGGCAACAGCTGAGATAATTAAGGAGATACTATGCCGAAGATCATAGCACTGGCAGGTAAGGGCGGTGTAGGAAAGACCACGGTGGGCGGGATACTCATACGGTATCTCGTCGAAGAAATGAGGGTGGGGCCGGTCCTGGCCGTTGATGGAGACCCCAATTCGAATCTCAATGAGATTCTTGGGGTTAAGGTAATCTCGACCATCGGCCAGGCGCGGGAGTTGATGAAAAAGGATGTGCCGACGGGCATGACCAAAGACGTCTGGTTTGAATACAAGGTTCACGAGGCAATCACGGAAGGGAGGGGGTTTGACCTCCTCGTTATGGGGAGGCCCGAGGGACCGGGCTGCTACTGTGCTGCAAACAGCTTGGCGAAACAGTCAATTGAAGCCCTGAAAGGAAACTATCCCTATGTAGTGGTGGACAACGAGGCGGGTATGGAGCATATGAGCAGGCTGGTCACGCAGGATGTGGATTATCTCTACGTAATCTCCGATCCGACACCGAGGGGTCTTCTTACCTCGAAGAGGATTGTAGAACTGATTGGAGAGTTAAAGCTTACCATCAGCCATTCCTACATTGTTATCAACAGGGTGAGGGGCAAAGACAAAGACAGGGAGACCCTCCTCGAAATGGCCCGAGAGAAGGGCTTGACCATCACGGGTCTCATAGGGGACGATGAGGGGCTTTCCGAGGCCGATGCGGAGGGAAAGAGCGTCTTTGAGCTGCCCGGCAGTTCCGTGGCATTGACCGATGCTTACGGGATATTCAGGGAGACACTTTGAGCGCCCTTTTGGCCGAACAACCAAGCCACATCAGTGCCGCATTATCGGGGATGACCCTCTCTCTTGCCCCCGCTCCGGGCGGCTCACCCTTCATTGGCTCGCCTCCATTAGACGGACTGGTGCCCAAATGCAGTTATCGCAGGAACACTATTTCGCTCGCTGCCGGGCAATCTGGGTGTGCACTTTTTCCCGCACCCGTACAGGAACGCCATCCCTTCGTGCGTCTCGTTTCATTCCAGACCACGGTAAAGCTTGTTTCACTGAAATGGACAAACTCGCCATTCTTTCAATGGCTCAAACATGTCCATTTCCCCTCCGGGGCATTCCACTTCGCTGTAACCGTGGTGAGCTATCATTCCACTATGCCGCCCTTAAGGGAGGCTGTTCCTGTACGGCTGAAAGCGAGTTTGGTATCAATTTCGCAAACTCGGCCAGCAGTATCTGGCCTCAGACAGTGCGAAAAAGCCCTGCGGGCCGTTCCTTCTCACTCAAGTGGGTCCCAAACATGCACGAAGGCGCGACTCGCGAGAAGTCCTTTCTGCTTAAAACAAACCAATATATGTCATGTGAGCGTCGTGTCGGGGTATCCCAGGCGAACCGTCGTGAGACGAGGAAGCTCGGTCTTTTGCTGTCAAGCAAAAGTTCCGAAGTCGAACGCGAGCGAATGGAGCCGCTGGAGCGCAGAGAGCGTGTTTGCGGGGATATTCCGACACGACGCTCATCCCAATAAAATCCGGGAGAGAAATACACCTTTTGGGCAACAGCCTGTCGATTCTCCAACTTGCTCTGTCACTCAGAAATTGAAAATCGGCCGAAAGCCCGTCGCTGGTCTGCAGGTATGATCATCGGTTGACAACGCGGCCTTGACCGCTGGAACGTAACTTAAGAAAAACGGTTATTACACCAAGTTGGATTTGAAGGCACACTGAGGCGGCGAGGAGGAGCTGGCGTTACAAAATCAATTAGGGGGAGGCAGGATCAGGACATGAAAATGAACAAACTATCCACTTCCTTTTTTCCGAATTCACATAAGCGTACAGGTGAATTCGGGTTGGCCGGTAACCGGCCACGAGAAAATATAACAAATGACAATATTTGCACGATAAAGGGGGAAGAATGAGCGCACGGATCATAAGCGGGCTGGAAACAGCCGCACGGATACGGGAAGAGTTGAAAGAAGAGGTCAGGGTCCTCAAGGAGCAGCACGGGCTGGTCCCCGGCCTCGTTACAATAATCGTGGGCAAGAACCCGGCATCGGTGAGCTATGTGACAGCCAAGCAGAAGACCGCAAAGGAGCTTGGCTTTTATTCGGTCCAGGAAGACGTGGCCGAGGACGTCCCGGAAGAGGATCTCCTTGCCATGATAGAGAAGTACAACGAGGATCCCTCAATTCACGGCATCCTCGTTCAATTGCCCCTCCCCGGACACATCAACGAATCACAGGTGCTCTACGCCATCCGCCCTGACAAGGACGTGGACGGGTTTCATCCCGTCAATATCGGCAAACTCCTGATCGGAGAGGCCCATTTTTACCCCTGCACCCCTCTCGGTATCCAGCAGCTCCTCGTGAGAAACGGGATCGAGGTCAACGGCGCGGAGGTGGTCGTCGTCGGGAGGAGCAATATCGTCGGAAAACCGATTGCCATGATGCTCGTCCAGAAGGCGAAGGGCGCCAACGCTACGGTCACGATGTGTCATACAGGGACACGGGATCTGGGTTCTCATACGCGGAGGGCGGATATTCTTATCGTGGCCGCCGGCAAGCCCAAGGCCATCACGGCTGACATGGTGAAAGAAGGGGCAACAGTTATCGACGTGGGCGTGAACAGGATCGGCATGACCCCCGAGGGCAAGGCCAGACTCTGTGGCGATGTCGATTTCGAGGGCGTGAAGGAGAAGGCCGGGGCGATCACCCCTGTGCCCGGCGGTGTGGGCCCTATGACGATCACTATGCTCATGCTGAATACGGTCAGAGCAGCGAAACTGGCTGGGAAGATTATTTGAGAGCGACGATTCAAAAGCGCTCTTTAATACTTTAATCTTTAAATAGTCGGGCGCCAGGTGTTATATTAATGGCTCTGCTATAAGGGTTTGCCCGTGGGAATTTGCTGCATGAGGCGGAACCCGGAGGTTTGTATGAACGACAACTACGAGTATGAGGAAAAAGAGGATTCCGAGGGGAGAAAGGTAAAGGTCCTCGGTCCTACCTATGAGCCGGGTAAGCCTGAAGAGCGAGATGACTGGAGGGCCAAGCTGACAACACGGGGCGATATGATCGGCTACCTGAAGACAGCCCTCCGCTACTGGTACAGCACCGAGTGGTACGGCAGCGAGAAGAGGAAGCAGGAAGCGTGATAGCGAGAGCATAAGGCAGAGAGCCTGGGGCGAACGGACTGTCTATGCAGTTTTTACGGCACCGGAGGTCTGTCGCTCAATGCTCGACGCGAACGGCAGGAAAAATGGAGGAATGATGGCGCTTGAGATTCCAAAGGTAACATACACGGGCACGATCAAGGAGATCACCATCGGCACAGGGGCGAATACGGTAACGGTCGGGGGCGAGACCTGTTATCCCTTCCACATGTTTGAAGGGAAGATGCCGAATGCCCCCAGGATTGCCTTCGAGGTCTGGGACCACGAACCCCGGGAATGGCAGGAATGGGCGGTGGAGCCTTTTAAGGACGTTATCCATGACCCCGTGGCATGGGCGAAGAAGTGTGTCGATGTCTACGGGGCGGAGATCATTGCCCTCCAGCTGGTGAGCGCCGACCCGAACGGCATGGACCGCGACGTGGAGGAGATAGTCAAGGTCGTGAAGGATGTTGCGGATACCGTTACGGTCCCCCTCATTGTGTGGGGCTGTTCGGACGATGAGAAGGACTCGGTCCTCCTCCGGAGGATTGCCGAGGTGTGCGAGGGGAAGAATATTGCCCTCGGTCCCCTGTCGGAAAAGAACTACAAGCAGATCGGCGCCATGGCCATAGCTTACGGCCATGCGGTGCTCGCCTCATCCCCCATCGATGTGAACCTGGCCAAGCAGTTGAACATCCTCCTCGGCAACCTGGGCGTGCCCGACGACAAGATACTCGTAGATCCCACGACCGGCGCACTTGGCTACGGCCTCGAATACTCCTATTCCGTGATCGAGAGAGACAGGATGGCGGCCCTTGCCCAGGAAGATGTGAAGCTCCAGTATCCTGTCGTGTGCAACCTTGCCCCTGAGGTATGGAAGACAAAGGAAACCCGGCTTACGGAAGCGGATGATCCGAAGCTGGGTAATGAGCGGCAGAGATCGATCCTTATGGAGTCGGTCGGTGCTATGAGTTTTCTTATCGCCGGTGCCGATATCGTGATCATGAGACACCCTGAGAGCATTGCCCTTGTGAAGGATATGATTAAGGACCTCACGGTATAGGGGAGGGATGAGTATGTCGAATGAACAAGCAAGGAGTATCGATAAGGCAACGGTCGAGCTCCTGGAAAAGGCTCGCAAGGAAGAGATCGGCACGGTTTTCTCCCGTGCTGACCGGATAAAGCCCTGCCCCATAGGGGCGGAGGACAGTTGTTGTAAGGTCTGCGCCATGGGGCCGTGCAGACTTCCGAGGTCCAAGAAGGGCGAGCAGCAGGAGAGAACCGGGGTGTGCGGCGCAACCATCGACACGATCGTTGCGCGGAACTTTGCGAGAAAGGTCGCTGCGGGAACCGCATCCCACTCGGACCATGCCAGGGAAGTGGTGGAAACCTTCCTCAAAACGGCCCGCGGTGAGGCCCAGGGATTTGCCATCAAAGACGAGGTGAAGCTCCTCGAAGTGGCCCTTGATTTCGGCATCGACATCGAGGGGAAGGATGCGACGGCCATCGCAACCGAACTGGGCGAGAAGGCATTGAATGAGTTCGGCAGGCAGCACGGCGAGCTTGCCTACACAAAGAAGGCCCCCCTCAAAAGACAGGAGATCTGGAGAAAATACGGCGTCATGCCGCGGGGTATCGATAGAGAGGTTGTAGAGATTATGCACAGGACCCACATGGGGGTGGACCAGGATTACCGCCATATCCTGCTTCAGACGACCCGCTGCGCTTTGGCTGACGGCTGGGGCGGTTCCATGATCTCTACCGATCTGCAGGACATCATGTTCGGGACGCCGGTCCCGGTCCTGGGCAGCATTAACTTGGGCGTTTTGAAGGAAGACCAGGTGAACGTTATCGTCCACGGCCATGAACCTCTGCTTCCGGAGCTGCTTGTTGTTGCGAGCAGGGACCCTGAAATCAAGAAGCTTACCGAAGAGGTGGGAGCAAAGGGCGTGAACCTCGCGGGTATGTGCTGCTCGGCGAATGAAGTGCTCATGAGGCACGGAATCCCCTGCGCGGGGAATTTTCTCCAGCAGGAACTGGCCCTTGTGACCGGCGCGGTGGAAGTGATGACCGTCGATGTCCAGTGCCAGATGCAGGGCCTCCAGGGTGTGGCAGAGTGTTTTCATACAAAATTGATAACCACGTCTGACAGGGCGATGATAGAAGGGGCTACACACATAGAGTTCCACCCTGAGAAGGGCCTCGAAACGGCAAAGCAGATCCTGAAGATGGCCATCGAGAACTATCCGAAGAGGCGGCACGCCGTCTACATACCGGACCATTCCCGGGACATCGTTGCCGGATTCAGCCACGAGACGATCAATTATCTCTTAGGCGGTCTCTTCAGGGCGAGCTACAGGCCGTTGAACGATAACATCATCAATGGCAGAATCCGCGGTGTAGCCGGGGTCGTAGGCTGCAACAATGTGAGGACCGTTCATGATTCGGCCCATATCGCAATGATCAGGGAACTGATAAAGAACGATGTCCTGGTCCTGACAACGGGATGTGCGGCCATGGCGTGCGGTAAGGCCGGGCTCCTTACCCCTGAGGCCGCACGGGAGTACGCCGGTTCCGGTCTCGCCGAGGTCTGCGAGGCAGTGGGCATACCGCCCGTTCTTCACATGGGGGCCTGCGTTGATAATTCGCGGATTCTGGTGGCTGCCACGGCCATGGTCAAAGAGGGGGGTCTCGGCGATGACATCAGCGATCTCCCGGCAGCGGGTGCGGCACCTGAGTGGATGAGCGAGAAGGCCCTTGCCATCGGTCAGTATTTTGTCGCCTCGGGTATCTTTACCATCTTTGGTACCACCTGGCCCACCGTGGGAAGTGAAAACGTCACAAGACACCTTTTTGAGGAGTTTGAAGGCATGTTCAAAGGGACGTGGGCCTATGAACAGGACCCGGTGAAGGGTGCCCGGCTCATGATAGACCATATTGACAAAAAGAGGAAGGCTTTGGGCATCGACAAGGCCGGAGAGAGGGTCCTCTTTGATATGGCCATGAGAAGAGCACTGGGGTAGGGGAGGTATTCCATGTCCAAGATCATAGCTTCTGCGGCAATTCGGGGTGCCCATAAGATCTGTACCATGGCTGAGGAGAGATACCGGGAGGCCCTTGAGAGATTCGGCCCAAAGGAGGAGGTAGGATTTCCCAATACCGCATATTATCTGCCTATCATTTATGCCATGACAGGGGTAGCCGTTGAAAAGATAGAAGACATGAGAAAGGTCCTCGATCTTTGCAGGAGGCTCCTGCCGGCCCCGGTCAGGGAGAGAACGGCCCTCCCGTATCTGGCGCCTGCCCTCGATGCGGGTATGGCGACCTTCTTCGCGGAAGAGATCATTGAGGCGATCAGATACCTCGAGGAGCCGGATCGCTATGGAGCCGACAGCGAGGACCCGACAGAGGGGTCGATCTGGCTTGGCGCTGCAAACGACGTGATCTTCAGGAAGAGGGGCGTTGAGTTTGTTGACGGCACGGCGCCGGGTTTTGCCGCCATTGTAGGGGCGGCGCCCGATCCTGAGACGGCGGCCAAAATCGCCCTGGAGCTCCAGGAGAAGAACCTCTACGTCTTCATGTGTGCCGAGAACGGCGGGAAGCGATTCTCAGAGCAACTGGTCCAGGCAGGCGTTCAAATCGGATGGCCTACACGGCTTGTGCCCTTCGGCCCCGACATCTACCAGGCGGTTTTTGCCATAGGCTTTGCGTGCCGCGTGGCTATGGCCTTCGGCGGCATAAAGCCGGGTGATTTCAGGCGCAACCTGATCTACAACAAGGACAGGACCTATGCCTTTGTCCTCGCCCTGGGCGAGGTAACGGACGAGTGGTACGCAAACGCAGCGGGTGCGATCAACTGGGGGTTCCCGACGATCGCCGACACGCCGATTCCCCATATATTGCCGAGCGGTATCTGCACCTACGAGCATGTTGTCTCAAACATCCCCCACAGCCGGATCGTGCAAAAAGCGGTTGAGGTGAGGGGGCTCAAGGTCCAGGTTTCCAGGGTGCCCATACCCGTATCCTACGGGCCTGCCTTCGAGGGCGAGCGGGTCCGCGGCGAAGACATCTACGTCGAGATGGGCGGTGGAAGGACCATCGCAGTTGAGTGGACGACGTCGAAGAGAATGGACGAGGTGGAAGACGGCAGGGTCGAGGTGATCGGTCCCGACGTAACCGATGTGCCCGCAGGGTCACGGCTTCACTTCGCCATGGTGGCCGAGGTGGCGGGGAGGAATTTTCAGGAGGATTTCGAGCCGATCCTCGAGAGACAGAACCACCACCTCATAAATCAGGCCCAGGGGATCATGCACATAGGCCAGAGGGACATTGCCTGGATACGGATATCGAAGCAGGCCGTTGAAAAAGGGTTCAAGCTCGAACATATCGGCAGGATCATCCATGCCAAGTATCATCAGGATTTTGGAGCCATCTTTGATAAGGTGCAGATCAAAATCTATACGGAGGATGCGAAGGTGCAGGAGATACTCAATGAAGCCAGGGCGTCCTACCACCAGAGGGACATGAGGATCGAAGGGATGACCGACGAGAGTGTGGATACCTTCTACTCGTGTATCCTCTGCCAGTCCTTTGCACCGGACCACGTATGCGTTGTCAGCCCCGAAAGGACAGGCCTCTGTGGTGCCTATAACTGGCTTGACTGTCGGGCCGCCTACGAGATAAATCCCGAGGGGCCCAACCAGCCCATCAAGAAAGGGGAATGTTTAAGCGAACAGTACGGGCAGTTCAAAGGGTGCAACGAGTACGTGCGGAAAGCATCGCGGCAGAAGATTGAGAACGTGAGCCTTTACAGCCTCCTCGTGGACCCCATGACGACCTGCGGATGCTGCGAGTGCATAGCAGCGATCCTGCCCATGTGCAACGCCATCATGACGGTGGACAGGGATTACAACGATATGACTCCCTGCGGCATGAAATTCACCACCCTTGCCGGTGCCGTCGGGGGCGGTGCCCAGAACCCGGGATTCCTGGGTCACAGCAAATACAACATCACCCAGCGCAAGTTCCTGAAGGGTGACGGAGGACTCCTCAGAATCGCCTGGATGCCGAAGAGGCTCAAAGAGGAGATCCGGGAGTCCCTCAAGAGAAGGGGCGAGGAGCTCGGTGTTCCGGACCTGGTGGACATGATCGCCGATGAGACGGTCGCTTCCACGGAAGAAGAGGTGCTTGCCTACATAACGGGAAAAGGACACCCCTGTGTAGCAATGGAACCCCTGATGTAGACGGGGCGGACGCGGACGTGAATTAGGAAAAGGAGACAGGAATGGCATTAACCGGGATTCAGATCTTCAAACTTCTTCCAAAGACAAACTGCAAGGAGTGCAAGTACCCCACGTGCCTGGCCTTTGCCATGGCATTGGCCTCAGGAAAGGCGGAGCTCGATGCCTGTGTCTACGTGACCCCCGAAGCAAGGGCGGAGCTGTCCGATGCGAGCGCTCCCCCCATACGACAGGTAACCATAGGAACGGGCGACTACGAGGTGAAGATCGGCGGTGAGACCGTCATGTTCCGTCATGAAAAGACATTTTTCAACAAGCCGGGCTTTGCCGTCCTCATTACCGATGCCATGGGGGACGAGGAAGTCGATGGGAGATTCCATAGGATCGGAGAATACCGGTATGAACGTATCGGTCTCATCTTGAGGCCCGAACTTGTTGCCCTCAAGCATACGGGAAACAAGGAGCGATTCCTTGCCCTTGTCCGGAGGGCCTGCACCGAGCCGTACAGCATCATACTCATGGCCTACGATCACACGGTGATGCAGGAGGCCCTTGAAATCGCGAAGGTCAAAAAGCCCCTCATTTATGCCGCTACAAAGGACAATTACGAACGGTTCGGCATCCTGTCCAAGGCCTCCGGGTGCCCCCTGGCTGTGAAGGGTGAAGGCATGGAAGAGACTGCGGCCCTGGCTGAGAAGCTTACTGCCACTGGCCTTAAAGACCTTGTGCTCGACACCTCGACCCGTGCCGTTGGGGCCGGTTTCCAGGAGCAGGTAGGCATAAGGCGGGCCGCCCTTATGGGCAAATACAAGCCCCTTGGATTCCCTACCATCACCTTTCCCTGCGAGATGGCGGATACGCTCATGAAGGAGACGCTGATCGCCTCGTGTTTTGTGGCAAAGTATGCCGGTATCGTTGTTTTCTCCGATTTTCAGGGCGAGAGCATCTTCCCCCTTCTTTTGCAGCGTCTCAATATCTACACGGACCCGCAGCGGCCCATGACAACAGAGCAGGGCATCTATGCGATCAACAATCCGGACAGGAGCTCACCTGTTCTCGTGACGTGCAACTTCTCCCTTACCTATTTTATCGTGAGTGGGGAGATCGAGAATTCACGGGTGCCGGGCTGGCTCTGTATTATGGATACGGAAGGGTTGTCGGTGATGACCGCCTGGGCAGCCGGGAAGTTTGTCGGCGATACGGTAGGGGTTTTTCTGAAGAATAGCGGGATAGCAGAGAAAGTGGACCATAAGAAGGTGATTATCCCCGGCTACGCGGCTGCAATTCTGGGTGATCTCGAAGAAGAGCTTCCAGGGTGGGAGGTCCTTGTCGGTCCCCGCGAGGCTGCTCATATCCCCGCATATCTGAAGACGTGGAAATAACAGCATGGAAAATCCGGGATAACGTACAGAAAAAACGAGGAGCAGGTGGGGAAGATGATACTTATAGGAGAGAACCTCAATGTCATGTCCAAGAGCGTCGGCGAAGCGCTGAGGCAAAAAGACCCCGGACCGGTGAGGGCAATGGCGGAGGCGGAAGCCGGGGCAGGCGTAGACATGCTGGACATCAACCTCGGGCCTGCACGGAAATCGGGACCGGAGCTTATGGAGTGGGTGATACGAACTGTCCGCGAGGTAACCGATCTCCCCCTCTCCCTCGATACAACGAATGTGGATGCCATTGAAGCGGGGTTACGGATGGAGAAGGACAGGGCCCTTATCAACTCGATCTCGGCGAGACCGGAGAGGATGAAAGCCCTGCTTCCCCTCGCAAAGGAGTACGGCGCTGCCTTTATCGGTCTTACCCTGGGTGACGAAGGGATTCCGCGGGATGAGAACGAAAGAGGGCTTCTTGCCGCGCAGATTGTGGCCGAAGCAGCCGCGTACGACATTCCGGAAGATCGGATCTGGCTCGATCCTATCGTTCTTCCCATCAATACGCAGCAGATACAAATCCAGGGGTGCACGGGATTTGTCATGATGCTCGGGGAGCTTTTCCCGAACTGCAAATCCACGTGCGGTCTCTCCAATGTTTCCAACGGGGTGCCGACCGGCTTGAGGGGTATCCTGAACCGGACCTACCTGATTATGCTCAAGCGTTACGGGATTCATTCGGCCATCGTCGATGCCTTTGATGCGGAATTGAGGGCGATTGCGAGAGACGGGAGGCCGGGCCTTGAAGCCCTGGTGCACAACGTAATGGACGGAGAGCCTGTGGATATGTCGGCCCTCTCGGAAGAAGAAGCGGGCTACGCAAAGACTGCCCGAATCCTCCTGGGTCAGAGCCTGTATTCCGACTCGTGGCTCAGCATTTGATGGCAGCCTCGTCCCGCTTTTCCCGCCTTTCCCGCTCCTCCCGCCTTTTTACCGCAGATAAACGCTGATAACTGCACTGATACACGCAGATGTTCTTCTTTTGACCGGCTTGTGAGATAGAGCGGTCACATCCGGTCAACCTCCAAGCGCTTTTCAAGCGCCGGGGGCATCATGCTGCGGACACAGACACATCCCTTCATCCGCTTTGATCCTTAGCCTATCCGTGTTCATCCGTGTTAAAAGCCCCTTCTGCCTCTGCTTTTGCCTCTGCTCCTCCCGCCTTTCCCGCCCGTCCCGCCTTCCTTGCCTTTCCCGCCAGTCTTGCCCGTCCCCTGCGAAGCAGCCAGG
>Ga0180030_1263513_pt1 | contig 13198 bp, 6 predicted proteins | sample BioARNtimezero_2_FD_135995 | JGI IMG/M metagenome (GOLD analysis project Ga0180030, IMG submission 135995) | Anaerobic biogas reactor microbial communites from Seattle, Washington, USA - Biogas_R2-A RNA time zero (Metagenome Metatranscriptome) | ecosystem: Engineered > Bioreactor > Anaerobic >...
AGAGACAGAGACTTGAAGACTTAGCCCAAATGCTTAGTGTACAGCTAGTACCAAATTGTTGAGGGGTTTAAGTCTAAAAGAAAAAGTCCCAAAAGCAGTCAAAAAAATATCAAAACCAAAAAAAATGAAGAAAACTAAAAGTCATTTATGGCCACTGTTTAATCAGTTAGTTGGTTTAAAACTGCTGGCGCTCCTTCTGCTTCTGACAGGAGGATCCTACATTTTTGCGCAAACGTCGCGCGTAGTGGAGGGTACAGTAGTTGACTCCAATAATGAACCGCTTTACGGAGTTGCTATTACAGTTAAGGACAAGCCTGGAGTAGGTGTAATTTCAGACCTCGATGGTCGCTTTAGTATCAGGCTTGAGCAAGAAGATACCGAATTGGTATTTACATTCCTTGGAATGACAACTCAAACTGTTAATGTTGCTAACCAGAACCGAATTTTTGTTACTATGGTTGAAGATGCTCAAATCTTCAGCGAGGTTGTTGTAGTAGGTTTTGGTCAACAAAAGAAGGAAAGTGTGGTCGGTGCGATTGCCCAGACCACTGCTAAAACGCTTGAACGCACTGGTGGTGTCTCCAGTTTGGGTCAGGCCTTGACCGGTAACCTTCCCGGTGTTGTTACAATGACCACTACAGGTCGTCCGGGTGAAGAAGATCCCGAAATTGTTATTCGTGGTGTGAGTACATGGAATGGTGGTGAACCTCTTGTCCTGGTTGACGGAATCGAGCGACCCATGAATAGCGTAGATATAAACTCAGTAGCCAGCATCTCTGTTTTGAAGGATGCTTCTGCTACTGCTGTTTTTGGTGTTCGTGGTGCAAACGGTGTTATTCTTATTACTACAAAGCGTGGTGAGGAAGGTCGTGCAAACATTGATGTGAATTATACATCTACATTCAAGACTTACTCAAAGCTTCCTCCTTTGATGGACTCATACGATGCTTTGTTGGTTCGTAACAAGGTAATTGAACACGAACTTCCATTTAAACCGGATGTTTGGTCATACTACCTGCCTTATGATAGAATACATAAGTATAGGTATCCTGCCAATCAGGCAGAATTTGAGCGTTATCCCAATGTAGACTGGATTGATGAGTTGCTTAAGGATTATGCAACATCTCATAACGCTAATGTTAGTGTTTCAGGTGGTACCAAGTATGTTAAGTATTATGTATCCCTCGACTATACTCACGAAGGTGACTTATATAAGAAGATTGAAAACAACAGAGGTTATGAAACCGGCTTTGGATATGACCGTGTTAACGTTCGTAGCAACCTTGACTTTGCTTTGACAAAGACTACAACCTTTAAGCTTAATCTTAGTGGTTCTCACGCTGTAAAGGAAGGTACCAACTACAACGCATATGAACACCTGGCATGGTCTGCATTCTATGGTATTGCTCCTGATGCTTTCCGTCCTAAGTACAGTGACGGAAGCTTTGGTTACTATCAACCAAACCCAACACAAGCGTCAACTAACTCAATGATGGACGTTAGTGTTAATGGTCATGGATATACCACAGACGAACGCCTAAATACAGACTTTGTACTTGAACAAGACCTTGGTTTTATCACAAAGGGACTTAGAGTTCATGCGCGTTTAGCATTTGACAACAGCTTCCAGGAAGTAAACCGTGGAGTTGACGATACAAATGACTGGGAAGATAATCCTCAAAAGTGGATTGATCCTGAAGATGGTACAGAGTATAGAAACGTTTCTCAAGATGGTAACTACAAGTTTGACTTTAAGAACAACAATGCCTGGAGGACTGGTGCAGGTAGCGTTAATACTGGAGCAAATTATCGTAGGATGAACTACTCAGGACAGATTGATTACAATAGAACTTTTGGTAGTCATACTGTTGGAGCTATGGGTAACGCTAGCCGTGAGGAATATTCAAGAGGTAGTAACCTCCCGATTTATCGTGAAAACTGGGTATTCCGTACAACCTATGATTATTTGAAGCGATACATGCTTGAGTACAATGGTGCATACAATGGATCTGAAAAGTTTGCATCCGAAAATCGCTTCGTATTCTTCCACTCCGGTGCTGTGGGTTGGATGCTTTCAGAAGAGCCATTATTCAAGAAATTGAATGCTAGTTGGGTGGATATGTTGAAGTTCAGGGTTTCTTATGGTCAGATTGGTGATGATAGAACAGGAGCCCCATGGCAAGAGTTTGATCCTAATTTAAGATGGTTGTATATGGACCGTTGGAGTTCAGGAGGCAGATTCCATCAAGGTCTGAATGGGGTAAACGGATCTGATAGTCCTTACGATTGGTATTATGAAGCTTCAATAGGTAACCCCAATATTCAATGGGAAGTTTCTACCAAACTTGACGTAGCTCTTGATTATGCATTCTTAGGTGGGGTATTCTCAGGCTCACTTGACTACTTCCAGGAAACAAGAACAGATATCTTGTTGGCCGGTACTGATCGAGCTGTCCCAAGTTACTTTGGTGCTACACCTCCACGTGTAAATATGGGTGAAGTTGAGAAAAAAGGTTATGAGTTGGAATTAAGGTGGAACAAAAAACTTGGTTCTGACTGGCGTCTTTGGGGTAATGTATTCTATACTCACGCAGAAAACAAGATTATTGAACGTGATGATCCAACCCTACTTCCAGAATACCAAAAGTTGGCAAAGAAGGCAATTGGTCAGACACGTGCTTATGTAGATTACGGTTATTTTAATAACTGGGATGAACTTTACGGTTCGACTCCACATGATGCACTTGATGCTGAAAGAATGCCAGGTAACTATATTATTCTGGACTATGATGCTGACGGTGTAATTACAAGCTTTGACCAAATTCCATATGGATTCTCCAATGTACCGGAGAACACTACAAACTTCCAATTTGGTTTGGATTACAAGGGCTTTAGTGGCTTTGTTCAATTCTACGGAGCTTCTAACGTAACACGTTATGTTGGTTTGGGAGGCCTCGGTGGTGTACGTAATACCGTATTTGATGAAGGAAGCTATTGGTCAAAGGAAAATGTTAATGCAGACGTTCCACTTCCAAGATGGCAGGTTCAGGCTAGTCCATATACAAATGGAACCCGCTTCCTGTTTGACGGATCTTATTTGCGTCTTAAGTATGCTGAGTTATCATACACCTTCTCAAAACAGGCATTTATGCAGCGTCTGGGACTAAGCTCACTGAAGGTGTTTGTTAACGGTAACAACCTGTATCTGTGGACAGATATGCCGGATGACCGTGAATCTAACACAGGTGGCTGGAGTGCTTATCCTACACAGAAGCGTTATAGCGTTGGTTTAAGATTATCATTATAATTGAAGGCAATGAAGAAAAATATAGTTAAATATCTATATGGTATAGCTGTAACACTCGTTGTGGGTGTTAGTGCTTGTACAGACTATCTGGACAAGGCACCTGAATCAGTTATTGCCCCGGAAGATGCGTTCAAGAACTTCCGTCGTTTTCAGGGGTTTGTTGAACGTATGTACCATTTGAACCCTGATCTTGCCAAGCAATATTGGGTTAGTTCATTTAACTGGGGAGAAGATGAAGTCATTACAATTGGTAATGGTGAATATCTGATGGGTCACAGTATTGATAGAGGTAACTATCGTGACCATATCGGTAAGGGAGATTGCTTCCTTGACAGAAACTGGAGTGCTGAAGGTGACCGCTTTGCAAAATCTATTTGGGGAGGTGGATGGCATGGTATAAGAACAGCCAATCTTGGTCTGCAGGCTCTTGAAAATGGTTTGTTAATTGACGCCACTCAGGAGGAGAGAGATCTTATTGAAGGTCAACTTTACTTCCTAAGAGGATGGTTCTATTTCCAAATCACTCAGTATTGGGGAGGAATGCCTTATGTTGAAACAGTTCTTCCAAGTGATCAGCCATTACGTTTGCCTCGTGAGTCATACAGGGAGAACGCTTTAAAGATGGCCGCTGATTTCCAGAAAGCTGCTGAACTATTACCAATAAACTGGGACAATACAGGTGCCGGTAGTGTTACTTATGGTAATAACGAGCTGCGTGCCAATAAAATCTGGGCTATGGCTATGTTGGGTAAGACATATCTATACGCAGCTAGTCCATTGATGGCAGGTAAAACTACAAATGCTCTGCAGGATGGATCATATGATGTAGAGTTTGCAAAACTTGCTGCAGATGCTTTGGGTGAAGTTCTTGCTTTGGTTGAAAGTGGTCAGACACAATATGAGTTAGCTTCATTTGACAAGTATTCAAACTTATTTTATACAAATGATCAGGGATGGAGAATGCCTGGTGAAAAAGAGGCGATTATCAGAAGCCCAACCTATGGTGCTGATTCATACTGGAGACAGATGAACTCATATCAATATCAGAAGATTTCTGAAGGTGACGGTATCGTTCTAGCTCCTGCTGCCAACTATGTAAACTATTTTGGTATGGCTAGCGGACTCCCGTTGGATCACCCTGATACTGATTTTGATCCTGAGTACCCATGGAAGAATAGAGACCCTAGATTTTACAAGAACTTTGTATATGATGGTGTAAAGGTTATTACAAATGCAACTGACTCATTGAGTAAAGAGCACCAATATGCTCACTTATATACAAATGGTAACTATATTGATCCACAAATCGGAAGTAGGACAGGCTATTTGAACTATAAGTTTATTCCTCTTACTGCAAACAAGTTTGATTCAGGCATTGGCTATAGCCATGGTAGTCACTTGCATTTGTCATGGATGCGTCTTGCTGATGTTTACTTAATGTATGCCGAAGCTGCTGCTCAGGGATATGGTGGAGCAAATGGAAAATCTCCTAAGTTTTCAAAAACAGCCGTTGAGGCAATAAATACAATTAGAGCACGTGCTGGTGTTGGTGAAGTACATAGTTCACTAACCGGATCTTTAAGCACTTTTATGAAAGAGCTGATTCGTGAGCGTGCTGTAGAGCTTTCATTTGAAGGACATCGTTTTAATGACCTTCGCCGTTGGCGCTTGTTAACAGTTTATCCTTATAATATTAAGACCAGACAGCTGTTTGACAGGGCTGAGCCGCTTGACAAAGATGTTGATCCAAGGGAAAACAGAGTCGTAGGTTGGGATGAAGAAACTATTATAACTCGCAATTTGATTGAGAGACATTACTGGCTTCCCATCAAGACATCTGACGTTAGCATGTACGAAGGGTTCGGACAAAACCCGGGTTGGTAAAATCTTGAGAATATAAAATAGACTAAAAATGAAACATATATTTAATGGTCTTGCAATATGTATCGGGCTATCTTTTAATATTCTTCAGCTATCTGCGCAGGTTAATGAAATAGATTCTGAAGAATTGAATAGCGATGCAGTTGGAAAAAAAGTCGAGGTTGCATTTCGGACGATAGATGAGAAAGACCTTATGGGAGGTATTTCTGTTATCGATGTTGACGAAATGACTAAGAAGGCTTATACATCAACCAGTTTTGCTTTTGTTGAAAACCTTGTAGGAGGTATTAACGGCAATATCTGGGGAATGAATGATATGTTGGTTGTAGTTGATGGTATGGTTCGTGACGCCGACAATGTACTTCCTACTGAAATTGATCAGATTACCATTTTAAAGGGTGTATCAGCTGTAGCTCTATATGGTAGTAAGGCTGCCAAGGGTGTAGTGATGATTACAACCAAGCGTGGTACTGTCAGTGATCCAACAATTAGTGTTCGTGTTAATACAGGTGTTCACGTACCCAAGTCTTTTCCTAAATACCTGGGAGCAGCTGAGTATATGACACTGTACAACGAAGCAATGGTAAATGATGGTAAGGATCCTATGTATTCTCAGGAAGATATTTACTTTACTTCTCAGAGAACTAATATCTATCGTTATCCTGACTTGAATATGTACTCTTCTGAATTCCTGAAGGACATGTATAATCGTTCAGAAGGTATTGCTGAAATAACAGGTGGTAATGAAAGAGTTCAGTACTATACATCTGCAGGATATTATCGCGAAGGAACATTACTTGATGTAGGTAATGCTGCTGATGACAATGTAAACAGGTTCTTTGCCCGTGGTAATATTGATATGAAGTTGCATGAGAACATTAAGGTGAAGACCGACGCCAATGTAACTTTCTATAATTCAAAAGCTGCCAGAACCAGTTGGTGGAGTAATGCTGCCTCTCTTCGTCCGAATAGGGTAGCTCCATTGATTCCACTTTCCATGCTTGATGAAAATGACCGTCCGTCATGGGATGCAGTAAATGCAAGTGGTAATATCATTGATGGTAAGTATTTCCTCGGTGGTACTCAGCAGCAAACAACTAACCCTATTGCTGCTGCTTATGCTGCAGGTGAAGCTACCTATGTTAGCCGTCAGTTCCAGTTTAATACCGGATTTGACTTTAACCTACGTTCAATTCTGGACGGTTTATTCTTTAGGGCTAATTATGGCATCGACTACGCTACTATTTATGAGCAGGCATATGAAAATACCTATGCTGTATATGCTCCTTCATGGAATAATTATGGTGGAGTGGACAGAATAAGTAGTTTGGCTATTTATGGAGTTGACAGAAAGGCTGATACTGAGCGTATTAATTATCAAACATATCGTTATACTTATAACTTTAACGGTCAGTTTGACTATAGCAAGACTTTAAACGATCAGCACAATATCTTTGCGATGGTAGTTGCGAATGCATGGCAAAGGACATTTGACGGTGAATATCACAGACTGTCAAATGCAAACCTTGGAATGCAATTAGCATACAACCTTTCACACAAGTACTATGTTGACTTTAGCGCAGCGCTACCTTATTCAGCTAAATTTCCAAAGGACAACAGACTTGGATTTTCTCCGACTGCAACATTGGGCTGGCGTCCTGTTAATGAGGCATTCTTAAGCAATTCGGCATTTGATGATTTGATGCTGACAGTGTCAGGTGGTATTATCAGCCATGATATGGATATTGCAGCAGATGGAAATGAGATGGGTTATTATCTGTACAAGCAAGTTGTTCAAAGAGGAGGATGGTATAGCTGGGGTGACCTTGGAGGTGAAGCTGCAACAGAGTTTCAGCGTGGAGAAAACCCGGATCTGACTTATATAAAACGTAAGGAGTTGAATGTCGGTCTGCGTGGTTCACTCTGGGAGAAAGCTCTGAGCTTTGACTTCAACTATTTTGTTGGTAAGATGGATGGAAATATCACATTACCACATTCTAAGTATCCCAACTACTTTACACAGGTTGGATATCCTACTTCATCAATTCTACCATATCTGAATTATAATATTGATGATCGTTCAGGATTTGACTTCAGTGTATATGTTAATAAGAGTGTTGGTGAACTTGATATGACACTTGGAGTAAGTGGAATGCACTCAGTGGTTGAGGCTGCCAGAAGAGACGAAAACATAGCATATGATTATCAAACCGCTGTTGGTCGTCATGTTAATGGTTTGTGGGGATTGGAAGCTATAGGTTTCTTCAATAGTCAACAAGAAATCGAAGAAGCCCCTACTCAGGTCTTTGGTGGTGTAATTCGTCCCGGTGATATCCGCTATAAGGACCAAAATGGTGATGGTATTATCGACGACAATGACCAGGTTTATCTTGGCCGTTGGGATACTCCAACACGTTTAGGAATTAACTTTACTGCAAAATATCGCAATTTCACATTCTTTGCTATGGCTGACGGATTCTTTGGTGGCAAAGGATTTAAGGATGGTTCTTACTACTGGATATACGGTGATTCAAAATATAGTGAAGTAGTACGTGGACGTTGGACCGAAGCGACAAAAGATGTTGCAACATATCCAAGACTAACAACTGAAACTGGTGCAAACAACTTCCGCAATTCGGATTTCTGGTTATATAAAACTGATAGGGTTAACCTATCTCAGGTTCAGTTGAGCTATCAGATCCCCGAAACAGTTTTCCAAGGAACATTTGTTAATGGTCTAAGTGTGTACGTGAGTGCATACAACCTTTTGACTATCTCAAAGGAACGTGAGCATCTTGAAAGAAATGTCGGAATTGCACCTCAGACTCGTTTCTACAATATTGGTCTAAAGGGTAGCTTTTAACGGTGTATTCAGTATAAAACGTATATAGTTATGAAGAAAATAATAAAATCATCTATAATTACGCTGTTTGCTTTGTCACTTGTTTTCTCTACCGGGTGCGAGGATTTATTTGAGCCGGCTATTGAAAACCACAAAGTAGGCGAAGACCTGAAGGAGATGCCTTCCTGGGCATTGGGACTACTAGGTCATGCGTATATCAGTAATCCTCTTGGATCATGGTCATTTAATGACGTGGCTACTGATGACGCCGTATCAAACCTGCCGAGCAACAATTATCGACTGATGAGCACAGGTGCCTGGAGTGCAACATATAATCCAATGGACAGATGGCAGTATCTTCGTGCTTCATGGCAATATCTGAATCAGTTTTTGGCTATTGTTGATGATGTACATTGGGCAGATGATCCTCTAGCATCTCAATTGTTCAAAGAGCGCTTTAAAGGAGATGCTTATGGTATGCGTGCATTTTATATGTACCACTTATTGCTGCACCATGCAGGCCCATCTGCAGCAGACGGTAAATTATTAGGTATTCCAATTGTAACTGAACCAGAAGATCTATATAACACTGAGTTCAATGTTCCAAGGGATTCTTTTGAGGATTGCATAAAGAGACTTTTTGCTGATGTTGATTCAGCAATCCTTTATTTGCCAGAAGACTTTGGTAATGTTGAGAAGGATGTTGACGTTCCTGCAAAGTATAGAGATCGTGGAATCAAAGCCGACGTATACACAAGAATATTTGGAGACAACGTCAAGAACAGGATGAGTGCTAAAATTGCAAGAGCAATTCGTGCTCAGGCTGCCTTACTAGCTGCTAGTCCTGCATATTCTGAAGGTTCAGGTATTGATTGGGAAGATGCTGCTAATTATATGGCTGAGGCTTTAATTACTGGTTTAGGCTCAGATCCTGTTGGAAATATTGACCCCAGTGGAGGTGAATGGTATAAGGATAATAATGCCATCAACAATCTTAAGGCTGGTGATAATCCCAAGGAAATCCTTTGGAGAAGTAATAAGGAGCAAAATGCAAATCTGGAGCGTGACAACTATCCTCCAACATTATTTGGTAGTGGTAGAATCAATCCTACGCAAAACCTGGTTGATGCATTCCCAACTATTAATGGTTATCCTATTAACCATGCCAGTTCCAATTACGATCCCAACAATCCATATGCAAATAGGGATCCTCGTTTAAGCAGGTATATCATTTATAATGGAAGTACAGCAGGTACGAATAATACAGTTATCAACACCAGCGCTGATTCTCCTGATAATAATGGTATTAATAAGATTGAGACTTCTACCAGAACAGGGTATTATCTGAGGAAGCTTATGAATCCTGTTGTTAATGCCAATCCAAGTGCAACCAATAATGGATGGAAGTACAAACCGTTCATTCGTTACACTGAACTATTCTTAGGTTATGCAGAAGCTGCAAATGAAGCATGGGGCCCAACATCAGATCCAAATGGACATGGTTTTACTGCTTATGATGTAGTTAAGGCTATTCGTGAAAGGGCTGGTATTACCGGAGGTGATGTATATCTTGAATCCATTAAGGATGACAAAGATGCTATGCGTGAATTGATTCGTAATGAGCGTCGTTTAGAGCTTTGTTTTGAAGGAGTCCGTTTCTGGGATTTGCGTCGTTGGAAGGTGCCAATGGAAAAACTGACTGAAACTGCAAAGGGTGTTAGGATTTCCGGTACTACCTATGAAGTAATCGATGTTGAACGTCGCGCATACAAGGAACATATGTATTACGGACCCATTCCCTTTGGTGAGGTTAACAAATTCAGTGAACTGGTTCAAAATAGAGGATGGTAGCCATGAATAAAATAAGACTGAAAATGAAAAGGATATTATTTATAGCATTTATTACGGCGTTAGTAAGCAGTGTGTTTACTTCCTGCGAGAATGGAGATTGGGAATTCCCCGATTTCGACTATACTACCGTATATTTTGCCTATCAGAGTCCTGTACGTACAGTTGTTCTGGGCGAGGATGTTTATGACACCAGCCTTGACAATGAACATAAGGTTCAGATAATGGCTACTATGGGTGGTGTATATGCTAACAAGAAGAATGTTGAGATTGGTATTGCTGTTGACAATTCATTAGTTGACGGATTAATATTCAAGAAGAATGCGGATGCTGATCCTGATGTTCCTGTATTGGCTATGCCTAGTAACTATTACACGCTTTCAAGTGATAAAATTGTTCTTGAGAAGGGTTCTGTAATAGGTGGAGTGACTGTTCAGCTTACAGATGCATTCTTTGCTGATCCACTTGCATTAACAACAAATTATGTAATTCCGATTGTAATGACGGATGTTGTTAATGCTGATTCAATACTTTCAGGTAAGCCATTGGTTGAAAATCCAAGTCGTACCAGACCATCAGATTGGGACGTGCTTCCTAAAGATTACATCCTGTATGCAGTGAAGTACATCAATCAGTATGATGCAAACTATCTGCGCAGGGGCAAAGATGTTATTACTCCTGCTGGAGGACAACCTGTTACCTTGACAAGACAGGCTGACTATGTTGAAAGAGACGAAGTTGTTGACAAAATCACTACCAGAAGCCTCAATAGTATCGCATGGGAATTTACCGGTCGTGATCACAATGACGAAGCTCATTCATGTACCCTAATATTGACATTTAATGCTCAGGGTGAGTGTACTGTCACATCAGAAACTCCAGGTATTACCGCAACAGGTACGGGTCGTTATGTTGAAAAAGGTGAAAAGAACAGCTGGGGTCGTCAGGATAGGGATGCACTTTATCTTGATTACACCATCGAATTTGCTGATGTCACCTTTGAAATTGAAGATACGCTTGTGGTTCGTGACAGGGGTGTGAAATCTGAGTGGTTTGACACACAAATAATAGAATAAGCTTAAATCCAGAAAAATGAAACATACAATTAATATCTTAGGTGCTTTCATCTTATTATTGATGTTTGCAGTTTCATGTGCGGATGATTCCATTGATAGTATTCTTGTTGATAAGCCAGGAACAGTTGCTGAACTGGAGTATCTTAACGATTACGATGCTTTGAAATCATACATTGATAGAGACGCAAATCCCAATTTTAAGTTGGGGGCTGGAGTTACTGTGAGTGATTATATTCAAAAAGGTAGTTACTACCGTTGGATTAACGAAAACTTTGATATGATTACTGCCGGTAATGCTATGAAATATGCTTCTGTGGTTGGAGATAACGGTGCCATGAACTTTGGTACTGTTATGCAATTTGTTAGTGCGGCTAAAGAGGCGGGTATTGAAATTTATGGTCATACTCTACTATGGCATGCGCAACAAAACACGAAGTATCTTAATTCACTAATAGCTGACAGAGAGATTCCTGTGGATCCTGATGCAAAACTGGATGTACTGGATAAGCAAACAGACTTTTCTACTATGACTGAATTCCCATTTTTTGTAATGGATTATAAACCTGATATTATTGACGGAGTGCTTGTTAGTAATCATCCCGGTAAATGGTATCAGTATTTCGTAGTAGATGGTATCTCTACTGTTCCAGGCAGGGAATATAAAGTCACAGCCCTGATGAAATCATCTAAAGAGGGAACATTCAATGTGCAGATGGGTAACTGGGGAGCTACTACCGAGATACCTATAATGGTTAGTACTGAATGGGAAGAGCAATCAGTTACATTCAATACCATTAAAACTGAATCTTCGTTTGTTATCTTTCAACCTGGTGGTTTTGATGGTGAGCTTCAAATAAAGTGGGTTAAAGTAAGTCACTCAGAAGCTCCCTCGGTAGTTTACTACGTCAACCAGATTGAGAACAGTGAAATGCTGGTTGGCGGTTCAATGGATAACTTCATTGTTCGCGAGAGTGGTAAAGCTGATGTTCCCGGTACTATTCTCGAAGGCGAGGGTCCTGATGGAATGAATGCGATTAAGATCACTTCCATTGCAGATCCTGCAAATTCTTGGGACACGCAGTTCTTTATTTACACACCCGACAAGACATGGGAAGCAGGTGAAAAGTATAGAATTTCTTTCTGGTACAAAGCTTCTGCTGCAGCCGCTTCTGAGACACAATGTCATGGAGAACCGGGCGGTTACATGCATTATGCCATGCTTCCTCAGAATCCTCAATTCACCACTGAGTGGCAGTATTATGAAGCTATTAGTTCCATTCCTGCTGAAGGTAACGGTATGAAGACAATAGCCTTCAACCTGAACGTTAATAAAACTGAGGTTACATACTACTTTGCAAACATTGTTTGGGAAAAAGAAGAAAAGGGCAACACTACGCCACTTACTCCGGAAGAAAAGGCTGATACTCTATCATGGGCTCTTGAAAACTGGATCTCTGGTATGATGACAGCTACTGATAATTATGTTAAGCATTGGGATGTTGTAAACGAACCGGTTTCTGGTGCTGATACAGATGGTGATGGATTCTATGACCTGTGGGCAGCTAAGAATGTATCTGCTGATGATGCCAAGAATAACTTCTATTGGGGTGATTATTTGGGCGATGACTATGTACGTCTGGCTGTAAAACTTGCACGTCAGTATGGTCCTGCTGATATGAAGCTTTTTGTCAATGACTACAATCTGGAGTCAGACTGGGATGACAATCATAAGCTTAAGAGTCTGATCCACTGGATTGAAAGATGGGAATCAGACGGGGAGACTGTTATCGATGGTATCGGTACACAAATGCACATCTCTTACTACATGGATCCAGCAATTCAGGCAAGCAAGGAAGCTCATATCGTTAAGATGTTTGAGCTAATGGCTGAAACTGGAAAGCTTGTTAGAATTACTGAACTTGACATGGGTATCGTAGATGCTACAGGTACAACACTCAAATCTGGTGAACTTACAGAGCAACATCACAGACTAATGAGTAATTACTATAATTTTATTCTCACTAAGTATTTTGAGATTATCCCAGCTTCTCAACGTGCAGGTATTACATTGTGGTGTCCAATTGACAGTCCTGCCAGCTCTTCATGGAGAGGTGGCGAGCCGACTGGTCTCTGGTCACAAAATACCAAGCGTAAGCACACATATGCAGGTTTTGCTGACGGGCTGGCCGGAAAGTAATTAAGTATTTGCTTTCCGAAAGGGGCAAGGGATACCAGTGCCTTGCC
>Ga0180030_1147862_pt1 | contig 12970 bp, 10 predicted proteins | sample BioARNtimezero_2_FD_135995 | JGI IMG/M metagenome (GOLD analysis project Ga0180030, IMG submission 135995) | Anaerobic biogas reactor microbial communites from Seattle, Washington, USA - Biogas_R2-A RNA time zero (Metagenome Metatranscriptome) | ecosystem: Engineered > Bioreactor > Anaerobic >...
AGCCGGGAGAAGCATACCAGATGGATTGGGGCTTTACAGATGTTCTCACGCCGGACGGGCAGAAATACCGCATTGCCTGCTTTGCCATGGTCTGCCATCATTGCGGGCTGCGCTACATCGAGTTCTTACCAAACGCCAGGCAGGAAAATCTATTCATCGGTATGCTCTATGCTTTTCAGTACATGGGCGTTCCGACCAGTGTCCTGACCGCCAACATGAAGAGTGTGGTCATCCGTTGGGATCTGGAAGGGCATCCAGTGTAGCAAAAGTACTACGAAGCCTTTATGAAAGCCGTCCCTTTGAGACAAAGCTTTGTAAGCCTCGGCATTCGTATACCAAGGGAAAAGTGGAACGTTTGGTACACTTTGTAAAGGGTAATTTCCTAGTAGACCGGGTTTTTAGTAGTATTACCGACCTGAATTGGCAGGACTTGGAATGATGCCATACTAAGAATGAAACATATCTCTGCAGTATAGCCGCAACACCGCTGACGCTGCACAACAGCCGCTTCAGAGAGCGTCTGCGCGCCGCTGCCAAAGACAGATTCGCTGCGATTCTACCTTACCCGGAGCGCAAGATATCCTTTGACGGCTGTGTGAACTACGAAGGACGCCGTTTTGGTGTGCCATACAGCTCTATACAGGCTCCACTGTCCGAGTCTGCCGCAGCGGTGACACCCTAAGCATCTATTCAACGGATCTTCGGACGCTACTCACGATTTACGGTGTAACCTGGAGCAGAACAGACCGCTTCTGTAAAGGACAATATGAAGATCTTTCACAGCCGGAAGAACAGCCCACTATGCCGGTCAGGACGCAGATTCTGCGGCTTCCCAAATCTACCGGCGATCTCTCTTTTGAGAAGTTCAACTCTGACAAGGAGGATCCGGAATGAACGAAACTGTGCATTTGACAAGGAGAGCATCCGACTGATCTTTGATCTCATTAACCGCCGGTACAACAAAGAAGGTAGCTTCAATATGATTTTCACCAGCAACAAGAACCCGGCTCTCTGGCGGGAGTATTTCGATGAGGATGCGACCTTGCTCTGCACATTGGACCGTATTTTGACAATGCCACGGTGTTCAATCTCCGAGGTGAAAGCTTCCGCGGAAAGGGACTGGAGACAGTTTCCCTATAGACGAGTAAGATCAGAGCTGTCGAGCCAATGGCAGCAAGGGAAGAATAAGTTTAATAAGCCAATCTGGGTTGTTTGGTTTTCTTTATTGCTCCAGAATTGGCAATTTGATCTGATCCCGTAATTTCTGTTTCGGTTGAGCGCTAACAGTGCTATGTAAATAGCAAGCACCTAGTTCGCGATTAGTCAGGGGTTAATTACGAATTATGGCAATTAGAATAAGTTTTTCCGCTCGGACAGCCATATAGCTTGATGGATGCAGAATTATCGTTGATATGTTTAATAACTTCCTCTTTTGTTAATTCCATAAGAATTTTTGGCTCATTTTTCATATTTGGACTCCTTTTTATTAATACTCGTGACTAAATTGGCAAGTAACTAATCACGAACTAGGTGCTTGTAGTGATGTATCCTTGAGATTTGATATCTAATTCATTATGCATTTCACAGATCTTCATGTTGGGATTATTCTTTAGAATATGATATATATGAGATGTAATGACCGGAACGGCGAAGCTTGAGTAATTAGGGGTACACGTTTCGCTGCCATCTTTAAAAGAAATAATCTGTTTCCCGCTTGCAATATACGCCAATAAACCATTTGGGCATTTTTCTATAAAATATCGATTATCCATATACTTAACACCGTCGTTAATCTCAACATAGACAACACCATCAAAAGCAGCCGGGTATACCAAACGATTTCGACTTCCAGGTGCAACAATTATAAAATCAAGACTTACTAATAATTTGATAATTGTATATAATTGTGCAATATCTACCAAATCCCTCGTCCCTAAACTCATCGAGATAAGCTTTATATCGTTTTGCAGACAGTAAGACAACGCTAAAATTACTTCTGATACATGACATGCATTATTACAGTTATTAACGGTTATTAGATTAATGATATCAGCATCAGGAGCGTATTTTTGAATGATCGCAGCGCACACCGTGCCATGATTTATTCCTGTGCCATAGATCACGTGATGTTCGTTGTAATCGCAAATGCGAATGGATTCGGAGCAACAAACAAGCTTTTCATTAACAGTTGTATCGATTAAAGCAATTCTCAAAGCAATACCTCTTGATATCGAGAAGCTTGTGCATTCCACAGCCGTTTGTATTCTTCATTCTCTCTCAGTAATTCTTCATGAGTTCCTTTTCCTACCACCTGACCGGAGCGCATCACAATCACTTCATCACAAAATCGGCAACAAGCCATACGATGGGAAACAAAAATGACAGATTCTGTGTCTGATAGAGTACTGATTTCCTTAATTACTTGCACTTCAGTTGTGGCATCCATAGAAGAAGTTGGCTCATCCAGTATTAGCAGACTGTGACTATTCAGCAAAGCCCTTATAAGCCCGACTTTTTGTTTTTCACCGCCGGAAAGATCAACTGCATTTGAATCAAAATCGCGGCATAGAGTGGTGTGATAACCCGCTTTTAGATTTGCTGCAATGATATTCAGTTTGCTCCAACTTAAGTAATCACTCAGTCTTTGTTCATTCGCTTCTGTTTCCAAAGTAATGTTATCTATAAGCGAAACAGGATAAACCTGACTGTTCTGAAACAGCGGTATGCAGTTCGTACGAAGATTGCACTGGACAGCTTCTTCATTATCTTTTATATTGGTAATAGTTCCCTCGAATTCACTATAGTAACCGAGCAGCAGTCTAATCAGTGTGGTTTTCCCTGCACCGTTTTCCCCGACCAATGCATATTTTTTCCCAGCCTCAAATGTTAGATTGATTCGATCAAGAGCCTTTTTTGTTGCGCCAGGATACGAAAACGATACGTTCTTCACTACAATGGGAAATAATACTTTCTCGGTATTTGACACATCCTGTTTGCTCAGCGATGCTTCACTGTATGTACAAAAGTTAACAAAACCTTTCAAATGATTGCGGTGTTGCATGAACTCAAAATAGTATTCAATTGACGAGTTCATCGCTCTCGATAAGCTTAATGCGGCAGCAACAGCACCACTGAATCCCCCAATGGATAAAGTTTCACGAACAACATCAAATATGAGGAGTCCATGAATCGCTGCCAACTCAAGCTGCTTTAGAAATCCACAAACGCCGTCCACTCTGCCGTATTCTCTGTGGAGCTGCCGGAAAGTATGTCCCAATGTTTTTTCATTATCGGAGTGTATTTTCCTCATCAGGTACTCTTTCATTTCGAATAGACGCACTTCTTTGCCGAAGCTCATATCACAGAGCAGTTTGTCATAGTATTCGTATCGTCTGTCAATGACTGCCATTTCATCTTCATATTTCTCATCTACTTTTAGCTTCTTATTCTGCAAATAGCGGATAATAATCACTGTTCCGACAATTACCAAAATGACGAATACATTGTTTACCGATAAATATATCATCATGGATAATATGACAGCGAAGTTTTGAATCAGGCTTTTTACACTGTCAATATATCCACGCAGAGAGCCTTGATTCCGGATTGGACGGTATGCCTTATCTCTCAAAGCTAAGTAGTTCTCGTCTTCAAGCAACTGATATTCTACATTCATTGATATTTCGGTCAAATAAGCATCAAAACTGTCGGATAAACGATGATCTCCCATTTTTATCTGGTTGGAGACAAGACGATTGAGTAACGCAGACGCAATTCCAATGAAAAAGAGGGCACCCGCATTCCACAAGATGTGATCCACTTCATCGTATCTGACAAGTCCATCCACGATGCGTTCCATCAATATAACAGTGAATAGTGAACTAATGGCACTTATGATTATTTCGACAATCATTGATACACATAGCCATGGCTCTAATGAGAGAATCTTCTTTATCATAAATAAGTCGACGTTATCTTTGCTTATTTTTTTCAACATGACAAATTCTCCTCCTATAATCAGATCAGAGCATATTTACAGTGTCCCCTGGTAACAACCCAAAAACATCAGCAGGCTTTGGGATACCTGTGATATCATGCTGTAAGGTCAGCAGGGTCTGCGTTCGCTTACGCTTTTTTCTGTAACGCCGTTTGCTTTAATTGTTTTTTACATTCCTCTATTTTTTCTATTGACTGAGCACCATTGGATTTTTAAGGATATGGTAAAACCAAATCACTATTTTTCAAACAAGCCCTAATATAAGTCCGTATGGAACTTACATTCACAGACCCGGGTAGATGAGCAGACAGTACAGGCAAAATCATGATCAGATAAAAATCAAAGCCTCTCAGTTCTTATAGAACTGAGATTGACTATTATACAATGCAGCATAACCTCTGTTATTCTTGATTAGTTCTGTATGCGTACCGTTCTCTGTAATTCTCCCGTTTTGGAAGTACAGGATGTTGTCACAGAAACGGGTTGACGCGAGCCTGTGAGAAACAAAGATAACGGTTTGATCTTTCAGAATACTATCAACTAATGTATACAGTTTGTTCTCTTCCACGGGATCTAAGGATGCAGATGGTTCGTCCAACACAACCATATCCGCTTTCTTGTATAAGGTTCTGGCCAATGCCAATCGTTGAGCTTCTCCCCCGGAAAACTCTGTACCGTAGTCCTCAATGGTTTTCTTTGCCGGCGTATAAATCCCCTTGGTTAAATCGTCAATACGTTGATGTAGGTGTACTGTATCAAGCACCCGGTGAATTGAATCTTCATCAAATGCCGTTTCTGAAAGAGCAATATTTTCCGCTATTGAGAATGCGAGAATGTGAAAGTCCTGAAATAACACTGCAAGACTGCGATAATATGATTTCTGCTCTATCCTGCATAAATCCAAGCCGTTGACCAGAATTCTGCCTGAATGGGGCGAATACAATCCTAAGAGGAGCTTGATGAATGTGGTTTTACCGGCGCCGTTTTCTCCAACAATTGCCACGTGGTCTCCACGATGAATCGATACGCAGACATCATCCAAAGCCTTCTTTTCAGCGTTCGGATAAGAATAGGAGACATGTTCAAACTGTATGCTCTCAATCTGCGAGATTTGAATGCCGCCTTTTTGTTCTCGACAATCAGTATCGGTGATAAAGCTGCGGAACTCGCATATTGAATAATTGTCATCTCGAATGGCGCGATAATCTTTCAAGGGGGATTCTATTGCCGCAGAAAAGCTTTCCACAGCATTGATACATAGGATCAGAGTACCAATGGTTAAACGACCGGCTAATACAGACAATATCAGATAAACAAATACAATCGCATCTTTCGCTACATCCACTAAAGCATCAATCAGCTTAGCATCTAATTCTATCTTTGTCTGACGACACTTCAGAGCCAAAGCAGCCCTGCGCAGGGATACATATCGTCTAGATAGCATTCTCTGAATCAGGGGAAGACGCAGCTCCAATGCCATGTCCCGATCTTTCATCATATAACCATAATATTTCACTTTTCGAGCCAGAGTATCCTGCTCCGGTTTACATACGTCTTTTTTATTTGCGGCAATACACGCAATGTAAAATTTCCCAATTCCAACAGCACACGCTAAAGCAAACAATGGAAGCCCACTCTTAATCAATGCGGTTGAACTGATTATTAATATTGTGACATAACTCGGCCACTCATACAACCTGTGCATTGCCCCTTCAATGCCGCTGCTGTTATTGGCAATACAACGGAAAGCACTGAATACTCTGTCTTCGAATTCTAATGTTTCCATTTGCTCAAAAGGAACACTTAAGCATGTTCTTTGGTGGTATTCGCATAGAACAAATCGAAATTGTATCATCATCGCATACGCTTGATTAAAAAGTAATCGAGCGTAAGCTACCGCAAAGCCGGTGACGGCAAATAGAATCAGTAATACTATTAATTGTTGCTTCGCTGCCGTATTTAAAAGAGCATCGATGATACGCGGAGGAATATATAAGCCGGCAAAGACTGAAATGCCATTCATAACAGTATAAATAAAACAGTTAAAATACAAAGAGCGTTTATGCTTCCATATCTCTTTTAGTATATATCCTATATTTTGAAGAACGTTAGGACTCTTATTCATATCCTCATTTCTCCGTTCGTTGTATTTTATGAATGTTCAAACTGAGAGTTCGTAGCATCAAGATACCGAGAACTCATGACCTGTTTTAGATTGTTTGAAAACATTGAAGTGCTCAATTTTGAAAAATGATTACAACAAAACGAAGTGTTTGTTACTATTGCTTCAAAAATAATAACAATACATTCTGAAATATGTCAAAGCAATCTCGTCGATTTTGTGCTTTGTTATTTTCCAAACAAGCTCTAATTGGACTCTGATATCAAACGCATGATAATATCTGAATCTGGGTATAGTTCAACGTTATAGGCATAAAAATCTGTTGATGAGATGAATTCCGATATTAACCGCACGATTAAATGAAAAGGAAGCCATGATATTACACTCTTAACATACAAATGATGCGATAGTAGTAAATCAATCAATTCTGTCTTTGGTATTTTAGTGAGACTAATAGTTTTGTCGGCACTACGCTCAATGATTATTACTTTAGATAGACATGTAGGGGATAAGGCAATAGAATATTGGCTATTCCAGTATGAAGTTTTATTGTCCCTTTCATCCCAAATAATATCACCTCTAGTAAAACAATACCTTTCTGTAGCCATTCGTAATATTGTATTGCTTGTTTCTACCCAAAAATGTGATTTCTGTTTTTGCACAAATGTTATTTCTTCACTAATATATGAAAACCCCGAGTCAAGAAAATCACGCATTAAGGTGCTTTTTCCGATTCCTGACTCACCCAATATAATGAAAGCTAAACCACTTTTGCTTTTAATGGAACAACCGTGAAATGCTAGCATTCCAATTTGTGGAGCAACAAATCCTAAAATATAGTTTAATGCAAAAGTAATATCTATTCGACAACTGTTATCAATAACATAGTATTCGATGGTTTTCTTTCCGAGAAGAGTGCGAAAGACTAATTGACCATTCCATGAAAAATAGAATATTCCATCATTATTATAAATGAAAGGCCTCTGTTCTATCGATTCTTCATATGAAAACATATTTTCATATAGAATCATTCTATACTCATGTTGGTATAATGCTTTTTTTTGCCATCCCAATAACTCGGTATCAGAATAAATGCAGAAACCATTTGCATGGTAGTATTCAAACAGACGAATCACTCCTTTAATAGTATAAACACATTATTGTTGTCGTTTGACTTCATTGTTAAATGCAATGGTGAAGAGCAACTATATAGTAAGTTTGCTTTACATATACTGTTGATATGGAACAATTGAGTTAATGTTAGTTTAGTATACTCAATATGAGTTAAAAAGAACCTAGTACTTTGCTACATCATATATTCTCATTATTTACATTCATTGCTGAAACCATGGGTAGCTTCTAGAAATGCCGCACAAAAGGCTGTGGATTTGCGGACAATAAGTTGGACATACTTAGCATATTCCAAGATTTCCCAGAGCCCGAGGCAGCCAGCCACCGCCGAAGGTAGCTTGCCCTTGACAGGTTGACGGGTAGGCGCTAAAATCAAATTTCGACGGCGTTCAACTTATGTCTATATATTACTGAGTCCTCCTTCGCCGTCGGCAACACCGGAAAGCAGCCGCTCGGCGTTCTGTCAAGGGTGGCGGTATCCTCTCTATGATTAGTCAGAAATAGTCTTTTTCAGGTATCACGTACCACTCAGAACTTTGCATCTGCGGTATTCAATCGGACTCATATACCCCAACGGTTCCTTGATTCTCTTTTCTCTGTACCAGATAATGTACTTATTCACTCTTTTAATGAACTCCTCCAGAGAGACATTCTCCCATTGTCTACCATAGAACATCTCTGTCTTCAGTTGTCTAAAGAATCCCTCACAGGCAGAATTATCGGCGTAGCATCCTTTTGGGGACATCGATCTGGTCAATCCGGCTTCTTCTATCTTCTTGATCCAGTCAAGCCATCGATAATGACCGCCCCTGAATCCGCCGATAAGATTATTACTCTAAAAAAGCTACTGAAAGAAAACGAATTTCGTTTCGGGAACATTACACCCGTCATCCTGACCGACAGCGGTGGAGAGTTCAGCCGGGTCTCGGCTTTTTAATTGGATGAAGACAGCGAGATAGAGACACACATGTTTTTCTGCGACGCGAACGTTTCATATGAAAAGCCGCACATTGAGAAAAACCACACCCTCTTTCGCAATATTGTCCTCTCAGGCTCTTCCTTCGACGGATTCACCCAGGAGACCGGCGGTTCTGGTGATTGACGAGATTGGATATAAACAGCTGAACCGGCAGGAGGCGGAACCTTTTATTCGCTTGATTTCAGAGCGTTATGAACACGGCAGTGTGATTCTAACCAACAACAAGTATTTCAGTGACTGGGGTGAACTGCTCAGCGACACAGTAATCGTCACAGCACTGTTGGACAAGCTTCTGCACCACGCTCATGTGATTAACATCCGCGGACAGACCTACCGATTGAAAGACCGGCTCAAAACTGATGTTCAGACAGCACCACCCGCTGACATTCCGGCGGTACCGTAACCGGCGATAAGGCAACCGGCGTTTGTTGTTCCGGCGTTGGCGTCATATTCTACCCGGCGTTTTTAATTAAATTCTACCCGGCGTTGACACAGACTACACCACACTTCGTAATACTTCCACTTATGGACACTATCACGGATATTTGCAGAAGAACCCTATAGCTCCGTTTTATAAATGCTTCCGCATCGATTATACCACATGTACACCGATTGTGCCAGCGACTTTCGGATCCGTTTTTATTCATGGTGGTGCACTTCAGAAAAAGAGGGTTTGTCAAATAATAAAACCGGCTTCCATAGTCCGATATCTGTCCAACGTTCTCCAAAGAGGCAATTTTGTGAAACGATTCCATATTCCATAATTGGATTGACCAGTAAGCAGTTATTTACCACTCGAATATCGCTCAAGGGAATGGAGACCTCTAGCTCCCAGTGTCTAGCGTCAACAATTGAATGCTTTGCGTGGATACATAGAGAATCATCACCATTGTTAGATACCTCTAAGCCATCTCCTCTTGTCTGGAATGTTATCATTCTTACAATTGGGTGTCTTTTTGAAGAAACATAATAAAGTTTGGCTCTCGTGTCCGTAACATCTTCCGGATCAGTACATATTAAAGCCTTATAATGAAGTTTATCTGCGGTTTTATATAGCGAACCGTTTATGGAAGCACTTTGAATTGAGCGTCCATCCAGCGCGGTGTTGACTGTATACAAGGACTTTTCTTCTAATTCAATTAATGATAGCAGAGAACCAAAAAAGAAATCGGAGATTGAGCATGTATTGAGTACTCTTTCTATAAGATAATATGATGTTTTGAATATTGTCGTTTTATTGCATTTGACATCATGTTCCATGCGTTTTCCCATATCAGACGCAGGAAATAGAAGTTTATAAACATGTAGAGCAACACCAATATCTACTTCTGCTCCGATTCTTGAAATGTAATCATTAATTTTATCGATGTTTACCTCATCGGGATATTTCTCTTCAGTTAACGCAACGTCAAGTAAATCCCTTATACTAAATGCTATCGTCTCCTTTGCAATGTAAGTCTCCAATAAGTAGTCTCTTGTATGTATACAAAAATGGAGAAAGGAATGAATAATACGATCGCATACGCAGGGAATAAGAACTTCAGTGTCTTTATATGTCATGGCACGATCAAACATTTGATTAACATAATCAGGATAGTAATAGGCGGGATTTAACGCAGACATATGCACCTCTACCACAATAACAAATCCATTCACTGATGCTGTGAATATTATATGCTCCTTCTTGCTTCGCTCGTAGCTGACAGAATATGGGAATTGCGCTTTGAATCCCATATCAAGTAGGGCGTGATATACATCATAGAAAGAATCTCTTTTTATAATGATATCAACGTCACTGAAAACACGTCTCTCCGGAATCGGATAAAGATCTTCAGCATATAGTAGTCCTTTTATAAGAATAAACTTTTGATAACAGCGACGGTTCAAGTCGATAATAACGTTGCGTATAAGTGAATTTCGTGCACGGTTTATTATGTATAATACTCGTTGGGGCGCAGAGATGTCAGTTTTTTCCACGTCGACTATGCTTGACAATTGGCAGAGCTCCAATACATGTTGAATTCTTTCCTCACCGACTGATTCCAGTAAACGATCTGCCATTGACAGGATTATAGATTCATTTGACATAAACTCCCCTCATTTTCTTCACTCAGTCCGTGTTGTATAGTTCCATCTGCATGCAACGACAACATCACCGTTATACGAGAGAGTACAATCGGTGAGCGAACCAATTTATGCTATTCAAGTGCATTATCCCGCGAATCCATATGTGATTCATCCGACCTCCGTGTGGGTTATCCGCTCATCGCACAGTCGCATAACCTCAGGATCGCGAGTGATAATCAAAAACAGTCGTTCTGGGTATGCCTGTCGCAGGTTTTCCAAGATACCGGCAACGCACGTCCGGTCGATGCCTGCGAAGATCTCGTCTTGAAGATATGCAGGCGTTTTGCGTGCCAATGCCCGTGCAAGATAATCAATCTGCCACTAACCTCCAGAGAGCGAGACCGCACGCTCCGTCAGCATGGTATCGAGCTTCTGTAGCAATGCGTTTGCCCACGCTCACGCACAGACCAGCTCCAGCAGCCGACATGCCTTCTCGGGTGATATCCTCTCCTCTCCGATTACGGCGATAAATCCGCAGTTTGGAAATGTAAAACCGACATTCCGGAACGCCTCATATCCGTCGGAAAATCGGCAAGCGAGCGCATGCGCCTGCCATGGACGGTCATTAACCATAAGTGTACGTAAATCAGCGTCCTGTGCGTACTCATCTGTCATGTATAGAAGCTGCCAAATGCGGTCGAGTCTTGGCCAGTGTCCGCCGCAGATTCACCGCGCCGTCTGAAACCGCGGAGAACATGATGAGAATCGGTGAGGACATCATATAGAGGTACAAAAGGTCAGAGAAACCAATGGCTTCGTGGGCGTAGAATGCAAGCACAGAAGTAAGATACCAAGACCGTTGAGCGCGGTTTCCACGCCGATCAGCAGTCCGATTATATCTTCTGCCTTTGCACAGTCGCATACGCTGTCCCCGTACACGTCGTAGCCACAGAGGAAGAGCTTGTGCTGGAATATAAGCAGCGACGAGGCGCATAGTTCGCGCAGCCATGAGAAGGTATACAGAAAATCGCCGTGAGGATCGTGGCTCCGGATTTCTGTGTTTCAGCCATTGCCGTGCGAAGCCGCCGGGACGTACGGTTTTTCAGAAGCAGAATAACAGTGCCCACCGAATAGAGCACGATCGTGAACAGCAGATAGACGGATGCGTGGCAGCCGACGTGCCTGAAACGGCGGTGTTTTCTCCTCTGCAGGCAGAAAATAGGAGCATAACGACGAGCAGGACGGAGATTCCGAATTTTTTCATTTTCCATGCTTCTTTTCGTCTTCTAAGGCAACACCGCACAAAGGCTGACGTGACAAAGGAATATCTGATATAATAGAAGCATGAAAAAACAAATGACGTTATCGATGTTCACTGACGAATTGGCGCAGACCGCAAATATATCGGCTACTTCCCGCTGTTTTTATCTTTTTTAATTATACCATTAATTTATGTAAAAACAATAAATATAATACACAATATTATATTTTATTCTTGTCAAATGTGCCCATTCTTGACTTCATAAGCTTTTTTACATAACAACACTGCACAACATCGATCATCGTCCATCTGTTAAAGCAACACCGCATAAAGGCTGGCGAGACAAAGAAAAACATCTGGTATAATAGAATCATGAAAAAACAAATGACGTTGTCTGTGTTCACTGACGAACTGGCGCAGGCTTTCACAAAGAAAAAAGAATTTCTTGCTCAAATTGATCGGATCATACCGTGGAGCGAATGGATAGGGATAATACAGCTGCACTACTACAAAGGAGAGCGCGGGAACAAGCTCTATGACCTGTCGGATATGGCAACCATGACAGAGGTCATCGACAGTCGTGCGTTTTCAGACTTCTGCGGTATGGATACCAGCAATCAAGTACCGGACGGTGACACCATCGGAAAATTTCCTGCTCTTCTGGTGAAACAAAGCTCACAGGAAAAGCTGTTCGGTCAGGTGGTGCAGCTTCTTTCTGACCGAGGTTTGATTCTCAAAAAGGGAACGATTGTGAATTCCACCATCATTGCTGCGACAATAATATCAACATTGTCACACCGTATTCCAGGCATCAGCAGGTATTGCTCCGCTTGTTTCTCAATTGCGCGATGTTGCCTAAAGTCCTGTTCAAAACCTTTTGCAGTCTCAGCTTTTTAAAGCAGTGAAAAAAGTGCTTCACACTGCACTATATCTATCGGAACTTCAAAGAATTCCATCGGCTCTTTGTTCATGGCATTATAGCCGCAATATATAATTTGCTTTTTCAGGAAACAGAAATGTGTATGACTAATGGTCTTGTCTAACATCCGAACATATGATATACTGATGTTGGAGGAGATAAAAATGTCAGGAAAAATAGTGGAAAAAGATCCGGCAATAAAGGTGGCCCGGCAGCGGTTAAGCGTACTGGAGATGGCCGAGACGCTGGGGAACATCTCGGAGGCGTGCCGCCGCGGCGGCATGGACAGGACGAGCTTCTATGAATGGAAGCGGCGCTTTCAAACCCATGGATTGGAGGGGCTCAAGGATATGCCGCCAATCCCGAAGTCGCAGCCAAACCAGACAACGCCTGAAACGGAGGCCGCCATTCTGGAATGCAGCCTGGCCCATCCGTCATGGGGCTGTGTAAAGCTGTCAGATTTTCTGAAACTACAAGGGATCTCAGTCAGTTCC
>Ga0180030_1094798_pt1 | contig 12949 bp, 10 predicted proteins | sample BioARNtimezero_2_FD_135995 | JGI IMG/M metagenome (GOLD analysis project Ga0180030, IMG submission 135995) | Anaerobic biogas reactor microbial communites from Seattle, Washington, USA - Biogas_R2-A RNA time zero (Metagenome Metatranscriptome) | ecosystem: Engineered > Bioreactor > Anaerobic >...
AATCGTGTCCATACCCGAGTTTTTTCATGAGTCCGGTCGGTGCATTCCGAATGTGGAGCGGTACGGGATATTCAGGGAGTTCCCGGGCATCGGAGCTTGCCAGGTTATAGGCGGTATAGACTGCATTGCTCTTTTCGCAGAGGGATAGGTAAATGCAGGCCTGGGCAAGGGCCAGGTACCCTTCCGGCGGCCCGATGAACCGAAAGGCCTCTGTGGCAGCCATTGCGAGGGATAAGGCATGGGGATCGGCATTCCCGATGTCCTCCGAGGCAAATCTCACCATCCGCCTGAGAATGAAGAGAGGATCCTCTCCCCCTTCTATCATCCGGGCAAGCCAGTACAGGGCCGCATCGGGATCGGAGCCCCGCATGCTCTTATGAAGGGCGCTGATGAGATCGTAGTGCATCTCTCCCTTCTTGTCGTAAACAGCGATGTTCCGCTGGTATGCCTCTCTCAGGATGTCGTGCTCTATGACGGGTTCACCGGTACCCTCTCTTTTCACCATTTTGTAGCACACTTCCAGCAGGTTCAGGGCTTTCCTCGCATCGCCGCCGGCGAGAAGGGCAAGCTCATCTATGGTATCGTCGCTGATTTTCAGCAGGGCCCCCCGCAATTCTTTGTCCTCATTGACGGCCCGCTTGACAATCTTGACGAGGTCTTCCTTTTCCAGGGCCTTGAGCGTGAGGACCTTCATGCGCGAGAGCAGCGGGGAGATGATCTCGAAGGAAGGGTTTTCAGTGGTTGCCCCGATCAGCACAATGGTCCCGCTCTCCACGTGAGGGAGGAAGGTGTCCTGCTGGAGCTTGTTGAAGCGGTGAAATTCATCAATGAAAAGGATAATCCTGCGGGACCTTGCCTTTTGTATGATCTCCTTTACCTCTTTGATCCCAATACTGACGGCACTGAGGGACACATAGGGGAGTTTCATGTACTTCCCTATGAGCCACCCGAGGGTTGTTTTCCCCACCCCGCTGGGTCCCCAGAAGATCATGGAGGGTACATCCATTGTATCGAGGAGGACCCTGAGAATCTTGCCTTTGCCCAGGAGGTGCTCCTGGCCGACGACTTCTTCGAGTGACGTTGGTCTGATACGGTCTGCGAGGGGTTTTCCCTCATCCTTATCAGGTGTGTCATTGCTGCTGACGTTGCCGAAAAGATCCATAGCCTACGGGAAATAATACCAGTTTACCGGGATGCAATGCAAATGGACCGGCGTGACGCCACGTGTATCGCTACCCCGTTTCCGGGAGGGTCTTTATACGTTGAACCGGATGTGGAGGATGTCCCCGTCCTTGACGATGTATTCCTTGCCCTCTACCCGCAGGGCGCCTTTCTCCCGTGCCGCATGTTCAGACCCCCACCGGGCGAAATCCTCAAAATTGATCACCTCCGCCTTGATGAATCCCCTCTCCATGTCGGAATGGATCTTCCCGGCGGCTTTGACGCAGGTAGTGCCCTTGGGTATGGTCCATGCCCTCATCTCCTTGCCCACGATGGTATAGAACGTGATAAGGCCGAGCATGTCGTAGCCTACCTTTATCACCTTTTCAATCGACATTTCCGACATGTCGTAGAGTTCCATGAAGGCCCTTCTTTCTTCGGCAGGGACAGCGATGAGGTCCTGCTCCAGCTTGCCGCAGATATAGACAATCCTGCTCTTCTTTTTAGCAACGATTTCTTCGAGTGGGGCGATAGGGATTTCGCCCATGGTTTCCTCGTCCACGTTGGCAACATAGAAGATAGGCCTTGTTGTAATGAGATTGAAGGAGAGAACGATCTCCTGCTCTGCGGCGGCGAAGTCTTCCATGTTCACAAAAGAGCCTCTTTCGAGTGTTTCCCTGACGCGAAGGAGTAGCTCGTGTTCCTGGGGATTCTTCTCCCTGGATACTTTAGCAAGCCTCTCGATCTTGCGGATCCGGTCCTCGACGATCTCCAGGTCGGAAATTATGATCTCCGTCTCAACGATGTCCATGTCCCTCCCGGGGTCCACATCGGTGTAAACATGGGGCACATTCTTCGTGCTGAAACAGCGCAATACGTGTGCTATGGCGTCCACGGTCCGGATGTGGGAGAGAAACTTGTTTCCCAGCCCCTCGCCTTTGTGGGCGTCCTTGATAAGACCTGCTACGTCGATAAATTCAATCGTCGTGGGAGTTACCTTCTCCGGCTTCAGTATCTCCGCCAATTGCACGAGTCTCTCGTCAGGCACGGCAACGATGCCCACATTGGGTTCTATGGTGCAAAACGGGTAGGGCTGACAGGGCACGGTCAAGGTTGTCAGAGCGTTGAATATGGTGGATTTACCGGAGTTGGGCAGGCCGATGATGCCGCAGGAGAAACTCATATCGCTGCCTCAGGCCGACGGGTGGCGGGGGGTAAAAGACGTGATACCGCACCCTCCTGGTGGTGCTTGACGCTGCGTTTCGGATTCTGTGGTATTTTACCGAGCATCATGGATCATGTGCCGTCTTTCGGCGGTTCTCCTTCCCGGCGATGGGGTAGGTCTATATCCCCGGGCTTCTGTTGAAGATGCTCATGGCCTTTTCTTTGCCTTCATAGACAAAGGTATGGAGCGCATCAACAGCCGTGTCCAGCGTATCGGCCAGCTCTTCTGCTTCGTCACCGGTGAATCCTGACAGGACATAGTCTTCCGGTGCCATCGTGGGGTCCCTGCCGATCCCTATCTTCATTCTGTAGAAAAGCTTTGACTGGAGTGAATTGATCACGGACCGGACCCCCCTGTGTCCGCCGTCTCTCCCGTCCCACTTGAACCTGATTTTGCCGAATGTCATATCGAGGTCGTCGTGGATGAGAATAAGGTTTTCCGGTTGGAGGTCCATTAGCTTAAGAAGCGATAAAACCGGGCCTCCCGACAGGTTCATGAATGTGTTGGGTTTTGCGAGTATCACCTCATCGGCTGTCCCCACTTTGCAGCCGGAGAGCCGTTTGCGCACAGGAATGCCGAATTTCTCCGAGAATCGATCTATGAGGAGATAGCCGATGTTGTGCCGTGTAAACGCATACTCCGAACCCTTGTTGCCAAGACCGCACAATAGGAGCAAGACGGCTTCTACTCCTCCTTCTTCTCGGGCTCAACCTCCTCGACGGTTACCGGTTTTTCTTTCATCTCGGGTGGAATTACCGTTACGACTGCAACATCCACGCCATCGAGGAGCTTTATGCCCGGCAACGAGATATCACCTACGTGAAAGGAGTCTCCGATACCAAGATCGGTGACATCGACCTCTATCTTTTCCGGTATCTGGGTCGGCAGGCACTCGACTCTGACCGTCCTCAGGTGCTGTTCCACGATTCCATCGTCGACAGTCCCTTTTGCTACGCCCGTCAGGTGTATGGGGATATCGATTTCAATGGCTCTCTCCATCGATACCTGGAGGAAATCTATATGAAACGTGTCATTGCCGAGGAAATCCTTCTGGACATCCTTGATCATGACGGGCCTCTTCTCCACGCCTTTGTTGGTGTGCAGCTCCATGTTGAGGATTACGTTTTTTCTCACATGCCGTGTCAGAACAACCCATTCTCTCGCTGAAATCATTATTGCCGTCGATTCTATGTCTTTCCCGTAGAGGACCGCAGGGATGTTTCCTTCTCTCCTGAGTTTCCGGACGACGCCTTTTCCCCTGCCTTTCCTTGTTTCTGCCCTGAGTAGTATTTCTTCCATCATAAACCTCCTGTAATATGCCAAGGCTAAAGGCCCGCTGCCGCCGGGAGCACTCCTCCGGCCCGGCCCTGCCATGAGCCGGTTTTATATAAAGAGCGAGCTTACCGATTCCTCGTTGTGTATCCGTTTTATTGCCTCACCCAGTATGGGCGATACATCAAGCACCTTGATTTTTTTAACCTTTTTTGCCTCTGCAGAAAGAGGTATGGTGTTCGTTGCGATCATCTCCTTGATGGGCGAGTCGGCGATCTTCCGGACCGCGTTTCCGGAAAGGACCGGATGGGTGCAGCACGCATAGACGGCCTTTGCACCGTTGTCCCGCAAGGCCTCGGCTGCCTGAACGATGGTCCCCCCCGTATCAATCATGTCATCGAGGAGGATTGCCGTTTTACCCTGTACGTTGCCGATAATGTGCATCACCTTTGAGACATTTGCCTTTTCGCGCCTCTTGTCGATGATTGCCAGGGAAGCGTTCAATCTTTTGCCGAGTTCACGGGCCCGTTCCACACCCCCGGCATCCGGTGACACTACCACGACCTCTCCTTTGATTTTTTTGAGGTATTGAAGCTGTACGGGCAGTGCATAAAGATGGTCAACGGGAACATCGAAGAAACCCTGTATCTGACCTGCATGGAGGTCCATTGCAAGAATCCTGGATGTGCCGGCCACAGTCAGAAGATTTGCCACCAGCCGCGCAGAAATCGATGTTCGTGGAAGGACTTTCCTGTCTTGTCGTGCATAGCCGTAATAGGGAATCACAACGGTTATCCGTTGAGCCGATGCCCTCTTCAAGGCATCCAGCATGACCAGGAGTTCAACCAGATTGTGGTTTACGGGAGGACAGGTGGGCTGGACAACAAATACATCCATGCCTCGCACGCTCTCGTTGATTTCCACGTGGACTTCACCATCGCTGAAGCCGGCTACCCCTGCCTGTCCGAGCGGTATATCGAGAAAACGGCATATTCGCTCGGCAAGCTCCACGTTTGCATTTCCAGAAAATATTCTTAGCTTATTCACTTGTCGCTCCTGCTCCTATGTAAATTATTCTGGGGTGGGAGGATTCGAACCTCCGAATGCAGGCTCCAAAGGCCTGTGTCTTACCGCTTGACGACACCCCAAAAGGCTTGTTCTTGACAAAAAAGATCAACTATCCCTTCGGTACCTGATGGTTCCGGGCCATCCTACCCTTCGCAAACAGGAAACCTCCCGGTGTCCATGCATTCGTAGTGCTGGTCCTCTCCGATGCTCCGCACTACGAAAATATCTCCCATACCGGCCAGCAGGGCCGACGCTTTCCTTGCCCTCGCTTCGCTTTCAAAAACACCAAATACCGATGATCCGCTCCCGCTCATCAGCGTGCCAGCAGACCCTGCCTCAAGTAGCCTGTCTTTTATGACGTGGATTGCCGGGCATATTGCAGTACCGACCTTCTCAAGGTCGTTCTCCAGAATGGCACAGATCTCACGGACGGTATCAAATTTCTCCAGCAATTTAATATCATTTTCCTTTTTTGTCAACACGATTTTTAGACCTTCGTATACGGCCTTAGTTTGTATTGACACGGCCGGATAGACGAGAAGGTACCACAGGATCGGGAGCTGAACGGGCGAGATCCGGTCGCCTATTCCCTTCATCACGCACGATTTTCCATAGAGGAAGAGGGGAACATCAGCGCCGACGGCGCGCCCTAGGTCGTACAGTTCTTCTTCCCCGATCGGCAGGTTCCATATCTTCGTCATCGCTTTCAATGCCGTGGCGGCATTGCTGCTCGGGCCTCCCAGCCCGCTGCCGATAGGGATGTTTTTCTCGACGTGCACCCGTACCCCCGTGCTGATCCCGTACCTCTCTTTGAGGGCTGCGATAGCCCGGTAGATCGTATTTCCGGGACCATCGGGCAGGACTCCCCTGCTGTCCGTGAGAGAGATCGCGTTGTCTTTCGTTTCCTCAATGTGAATCACATCGTAGAGGGACACAATGTCAACGATGCTCACGATGTTATGATACCCATCCGGCCTTTTTGCAAGGACCTTGAGGAAGAGGTTGACCTTTGCCGGAGACAGGAGAAGGCGTGTCACAGGCCGACCCCCCCGGCGTGTTTGGCGATGGAGCCTTTTAGCCCTGTTGCGTAGATCAGGGGAAGGCTAAGGATGGTGATCCCCATCTTGACCGTATACTGGCCCACTATCAGCGGTATCACGGGCATTACACCCATGAAGGCGATAGTGATGAAGGCGCAACTGTCGACAAAGGTCGAGATGCTGTTACTGACGAGGACCCTTGACCACTTTGCCCTCTGTACACGGGATTTCCAAAGGTGGTATACCTCTATATCGACGAGTGAACTTACAAGGTAGGCAATCAGGCTTGCCGCAACGATCCTGGGTGTTGATCCAAAAACAATCTCGTAGGCCTTCCTCTCGGTAAAAAAGGAAGGGGTGGGAAGATGGATGACGAGATACGAGTAAACAGCCAGTATGATATTTGCCAGAAAAGCCCCGTAAACCACCTTGCGCGTTCCTTCCTTGCCGTAGATTTCGTGGATAACGTCCACGAGGGTGAAGGTGATCGTATAGATGAACACAGCCGAAGGAACCACGATGTTGAAGAGCGATACCGGCCTTCCGGCGGTAACGTTCGCAATGATCTCGCATGCCACGTACAAACCGACAAAGATGAGGCCCATTACCGAACGCCTTCTACCCGAAAGGTGTCAATGCTGAACTCGGGATTTGCAATAATACTGATCTTGGTGTTGTACGTCGTCTCGATCAGATCTAAGGAGCTTTTTTCTTCTTCATACAAAAGGCCGGCAACCTCAGGGGAGAGGTAAACCCTGATTTTCCTCTCGTTCTCTTTCCGACAGAAACTCCTGAGGTCTCTCAATACCTCGTAGCAGACCGTATGCCGTGATTTGACGTATCCCGAACCGTCACAGCTCGGGCATACCTCGGAGAGAAGATTGGTGACATTGTGCCGTGTTCTTTTCCGCGTGATCTGGACCAGGCCGAGCTCGCTGATCGGGTAGGCAAAGGTCTTGATCCTGTCCTTTTTCAGCGCATCCACAAGGGCCTGGAAGACCGTTTCTCGTGATTCCTTCCGCTCCATATCGATGAAATCAACGATAATGATACCCCCGATGTTTCTCAATCGTATCTGGTATGCTATCTCTTTTACTGCTTCCAGGTTTGTCCTGAGGATCGTGTCCTCCAGGTCTTTTCTCCCGAGATAGCGTCCTGTGTTTACATCTATAACCGTTAATGCCTCCGTGTAATCAAGGACGATGTACCCTCCTGATTTCAGCCATATTTTCCTGTGGAGCAGTTTTGCTATCTCGATTTCGATCCCGTAGACCTCGAAGATGGGGTCTTTTTCCTCAAAATATACAACCTCACAACCTTCTTTTGGAAGGTAGTCCTTCAGGAATTCCCCGATCCTCCCGTATACTGCCTGGTCGTCCACGATGATTTTTTTCAGGTTATGGGAGTGCAAGTCCCTGATAACCCGGAATATAATGCCCAAATCCTGGTGAAGCATGGATGGCGCCCGTACCGTCTTTGCCTTTTCCTGTATGCTTTCCCATATTCTCTTGAGAAAATCGAGATCGGCTTCCAGCTCGGTCTTTGTCTTGCCCTCCGAGGCTGTTCGCGCTATAAGCCCGAAGCCTTTGGGGCAAATCTCGTCCTTCAATATCGAGGCAAGCTTTTTTCGCTCCTCCTCTTGTTCAATCCGCCGTGAAACACCAATGTGCTCGGTGCCCGGCATGAGGACAAGGAGCCTTCCGGGAAGTGTTATCTTGGATGTGACCCTCGTCCCCTTCTGCCCGATCGGTTCCCTGGAAACCTGGACGATCAGCTCCTGTCCTTCTTCGAGAACGCCTTCTATCCGCTCATTGAGCGCCACCGGAAAATCAGAATCCTCGTATTCCTCGTACATTCCCCTGTCGAGAATGATGTCGCCCACATAGAGGAATGCGGATTTTTCAAGACCTATGTCAACAAAGGCGGCATCCATGCCCGGCACAATCCGGGCCACCTTTCCCTTGTATATGTTCCCCACCATGCTGTTATCGTTCTTCTTTTCTATAAAGAATTCAACGAGCACCCCGTTTTCAAGGAAGGCTATGCGTGTCTCATTAAAGGTTACGTTAATTATCAGTTCTGCGGCCATGGATCCGTCTATCCTCCATTTTTATGATTCTCTCAAACTCGCCCCTGGACCACAACTCCTTAACCCCTTTACCTTTCCACACATAGAAATACTGTTTACCATTATACCGCAATTTCCACAGCCTGCTCTCCATGGTTTTTCCGGTCACCAGGAGGTAGGAGTAATCTTTTACCATATTTTGAAGACTTCCCTTAATAAATTCGAACACTTTAATGCCCCTGGGGAGCACGCGGTTTATCTCCTTCACGGTTTTTTCGTGGATGAGCACGCCCATGGTCGTTTCTATTTCCAGCAGTTCGCAGGTGCTCTCGATGCCGATAGGGAGCGCATCGGATAAGGATATCTTCGGCATGGGATGGTATTTTCCATGGGTCCTGATGGTGATCCCAAGGGATCTCAGGGCCCTGAGCAAAATGTTCATCGTGTCAAGGTGGCCGATGTACCTGGCGTCTCCGAACTTGCCGTACCTGAAGGTGTATTTGACGCCGGCTGCCGGCTCTGTATTTCGGGCCTGCGGTTCCGGGGACAAAGCCGCAGGTTTCGTATCTGCCGATAAATGCCCGGCATCGCCGATTGAATCCCTTGATTGCACGGGCGCTTTGCATTCCATGCCGCACATGGCGCACCCGGAGTAGCAGTCCCGGGTCTGATCGCTCATCTTTGCCTTATCCAATTCCGACACAAGGAATGATTTGTCCACTCCGGTATCGATAAAGTCCCATGGAAGGGCCTTCTCCACGGATTTTTCCGCGAGGTATTCCCCCATGGCCATGCCTTGCTCCTCAAACCATTCCGTGTACAATTCCGGTTTGAAGGATTCTCTCCAGGCCTCCAGCCTGGATCCCTTTTCCAGGAGAAATTCGAACATCGTTGCGAGCCGTCCGTCACCCCTCGACACGATCGCCTCGATCATGCTCGTTTTTGCATCCCTGTAGCGGACCTTAACCCTTCTGCCCTTCAGGGCTTTTTTGATCATCAGTATCTTCTCGTCCAGGATGTCTTCAGCTTCCATGGGCAACCACTGAAAGGGCGTGTGGGGCTTGGGGATGAAGGGGGAGACCGACAAATTGATGTTGATGTGCTCTTTTTCAAAGGGAAGGAGGATTTCCCTGATAATGGAGATGTCTTCTTCCTTTTCCCAGGGAAAACCGACCATAAGGTAGAGCTTCAACTTTCGCCACCCGTATTTCTTGAGAAGGGGCAATTGCCGGAGCAGAACATCAAGATCGATGTTCTTGTTGATCCGGCATCTCATGCTGCCGGACGCCGATTCCAGCGCAAAGGTAAAACCCGTTCGGGCTATGTCGCCGATTACACCGATTTCGTCTTCTCTGATGCTGCCGATCTTGAGTGACGGCAACGCAACCGAGACGCCGCTGTATTTTCCCTTTATGTAGGAGATTACATCAAAGAGGGCACTGTGATCGCCTGAACTCAATGAAAGGAGGGATATCTCTTCGTAGCCCGTGCCTTTCATGCCCCGGTCGATTATATCCCGTATCGTTTCGAGGGACCGCTCCCTGTAGGGCCTGTAACCATAACCGGCAAGGCAGAACCGGCAGCCGTTTCCGCACCCTCTCGATATTTCCACGTTGAATCTGTTATGGATGCTCCCCACTACCGGTATGGGCGGAGCCACCGGATGAAAGGAGCCGTCAAGGTCCTCGATGACCTGTCTTCTGACCTTGTCCTTTCTGAAGAGAGGTGAATAGACACCATCCAGTTGTGCGAGCTCCCTGATGATATCTGCCCGGTGTGCCCCCCGCAGGGTTTTGTAGAGGCTCAATATCTCGGCAAGCTTGATCTCGGCCTCGCCTATAACGATGAGATCGAGGAATCGCTCGAAAGGGGTGGCGTTGAGCATTGAAGGTCCGCCGCCAAGGATAATGGGGCCGTTTTCCCTGTCTTCTGACCGGAGGGGGATACGGGCAAGGCGAAGCATGTTGAGGATGTTGGTTACGTTCAGCTCATAGGAGAGAGAAAAGCCTACAAGATCCATGGCGTGGAGGGGTGTTCTCGATTCCAGGGTCATGAGGGGTATCCCGTTTCTTTGAAGATGGGCATCCATGTCGAGCCACGGTGCAAAGCAGCGCTCGCACCACACGCCGGGCAGGCTGTTTGCGAGGCCATAGAGGAGGAAGTACCCATAGTATGACATGCCGACTTCATAGATATCGGGGTAGCAGAGGGCAAACCGTATGGTTTCTCTGGTAGGGTCTTTCATGATGCGATTTGGTTCTATACCCGAATAACGGGCAGGTTTCATTATGTCTCTTGGTATGGTCAGCATGATTTTGTTTGAGTATTTCCTTTCTGTCGGTCCCTGTGGTCCCCCATGAACGGGACGCAATGGAGCCTCTCCTTATTGGCCTTTCTCCTTTCTGATGCGCTCAAGGTCCTTCATTACCATCTTTTCGATCCTTTCCAGGGCTTCACGGGTTTGGGCCTCGAACCTTAATACCAGGATCGGCTGTGTATTGGAAGGCCTGACAAGTCCCCAGCCGTCGTCAAGCAGGATTCTTACACCATCGATGTCAATGACCTTGAATGTACTTTTATAGTAGGCCGTGAGTCTCTTCACTACGTCAAATTTGACATCCTCCGGGCAATCGATGCGAATCTCGGGGGTTGAGTATGTCTTCGGCAGATCGTCGAGATATGCGGAGAGAGGACGGTCTCCCTTGCCCATTATCTCGAGCAACCGGAGGGATGAGTAGATGGCGTCATCGAATCCGAAGAACTTGTCTGCGAAGAAGATATGGCCGCTCATCTCGCCGCCCAGAAGGGCTCCGGTTTCTTTCATCTTTTGCTTTATCAATGAATGGCCCGCCTTCCACATGACAGGGACTCCGCCATGTTTTTCCACGTCTTCGAAGAGGTTTTTCGAGCACTTTACCTCCGAGACGAACGAGGCCCCTCTATGGGACTTGAGGATTTCCCTGGCAAATATGATCATCAGGTAATCACCCCATATAATGTCGCCCTTGTCGTCTATAACCCCGATCCGGTCGCTGTCGCCGTCGTATCCTATGCCGATATCGGCTCCTTCGGAGAGAACGGTTTTCTGAAGGCTTTGCAAATTTTTCTCAACCGTGGGATCGGGGAAATGGTTGGGGAAATGACCGTCCATGTCGCAGAAAAGCTCGGTGACCTTCTGTCCCATTTCTCTCAGTATGGGTACCGCCACCGCGCCGCCCGTTCCATTCCCGGCATCTACCACCACTTTGAAGGATTTTTCCAGCTTGATGTTTGTTCTCAGAAATCCATAGTAGTCCTCTACAATCCCGTTATACTCACGGTACGAGCCCTTGCCGTGGACGAACCGCTCTTCTTCGATCAGCCTGCCGATGTACTGAATCTGGTCCCCGAAGATCGTGCTCTTACCGAAGGCTACCTTGAACCCGTTCATGGTAGGAGGGTTGTGGCTCCCGGTTATCATGATTCCGCCATCCACATCGAGGTTGAAGAGGGAATAGTAGAAGAGCGGCGTTGGTGTGAGGCCGATGTCCACGACATTCAAACCCCCTTCCACCATGCCCTCGACAACAAGGTCCCTGAAGTGGTCGGAGCTCAGCCTGCAATCCCTTGCGATGGATGCATTCTTTTTGCCCTGCTCGGACATGTACGTGGCGAAGGCCCTGCCGATGTTCCGGACAACAGGATCGGTCAAGTCCCTTTCCACGTCTCCTCTGATATCATATTCCCTGAAAATCACGCTATTCATTGTGTGCTCCCTGTCTGTGAATTCACCGTCTTATCACTGCAACAAGCGCTGAATGACCCGCGCTCGGGCGGCACTGAGGGGCGTGTCGGTTCCTTCTCCATGCCCGATACCTGCGCATGCCCCTCTTAACCCGAATCGGTATCGCTGCCTGGCGGGTAATGGGTGCCTTTCAATGCAGGTCGATCTCTCAGGTTTCAATAAACGCTGCGCCAACAATCGCTGCGTCTTCTTCCAGTTTTGCCCTGACGATCCGCATGCCTTTGATGGATGGGGTCATGGCCCGCTTCTCAACGACAGGTCTTACCTCATCAATCAGACGCCGCGTACCGTATATGACTCCACCCCCCAGAACGATGATCTCGGGATTCAGGAGATTGACGAGACCGGCCAGGGCAGCCCCCATGTATTCTACAACCTCCTTCCACAATGTTTCGCACAGATCATCGCCGAGCAGGTAACCTTCTTCGATGTGGCCCACATGGAGTATGTCAGGGTTGCCCTTTAAAATATCCCAGAGTTTGCCTTTGTATCCGCCCTTTAATCGCTGCCGTGCTCTTTCCGCAATGTACGAACCCCCGCAATAGGCCTCGAAACAGCCCGTGCTCCCGCAGTTACAGGGATACCCATAAGGGTTAAGGGTGATGTGGCCCACCTCTCCCCCTACATTCGAGAATCCCCGGTAAACCTTTCCGTCTATGATGATCCCTCCGCCTACCCCCGTTCCGACATACACGCCGAGAACATTACGGGAGCATTTGAGGAGGCCGAATCGCCATTCACCGTAGACGGCGGCGTTGACATCGTTCTCTATGGAGGTCCTTACCCCCCATGCTTTTTCAAGATCAGCCCGAAGGGGGGCATTGTGCCACCCGAGGTTGGGGGAGAAAAGGATGGTGCCCGTCTCTTTGTCAATCTGGCCTGCCGAGGCAATACCAATTTTCTCGATCCGGGTCTTCTCTATGCCGTTTGCCGAGACCAGCTCCTCGATAAGCAGGGCAATGGCGTCCCGGATCTTTGCATATGCCTTGTGCTTTTCCACGGGGATTCTTTTCTTGTTCACCACACGGCCTTGCCGGTTGACCAGGCCTGCTGCGATCTTTGATCCACCTATGTCGATCCCGATTCTCAATTCAAAGCTCCTCTTTGTGGGAAGAAAGGCATAGGGAAACTGGAAAGAAAAACCGCTCGTACCTATGAGTATGGTGCCCAAGCGTCCTGTTTGCAGGGGACCACCCGTGGAGACCGGGACACATCCTGCTGCTCGGACATCACCCTAATCCTCCAAGGGAAAGACCAACAAGATGACGCTCCCGGTTGATCACCGGCGCGACGCCACGGAATTCCCGGTGGAAGCCCATTTTCGTTTGACA
>Ga0180030_1329832_pt1 | contig 12833 bp, 8 predicted proteins | sample BioARNtimezero_2_FD_135995 | JGI IMG/M metagenome (GOLD analysis project Ga0180030, IMG submission 135995) | Anaerobic biogas reactor microbial communites from Seattle, Washington, USA - Biogas_R2-A RNA time zero (Metagenome Metatranscriptome) | ecosystem: Engineered > Bioreactor > Anaerobic >...
CCTGTTTGAGTTATGAGCCAAAGCTTTTGCCACTCGATGTGTTTCCGAATTGGTTACAAAAAAACCTTTGCAAGGGCGAATTTTTTCTTCGATTGCTTTAACTCTGGATGAAAATTCCTCATCATCCAAACCACCATCCAGATCAAACATATGGATTTTAATAGAAGAAGTGGAATCAAATGCAGATGAAAATCCTCGAACACGCTCGTTTATATGGAAATCATTTGGTAACATTCTCAGAACTGCTACGTTACCCTCTCCACCCAGGAGCACTTTCATAAGCTTTGCACCACAAACACCGCTCTGATACGAATCCTGACCTATCGATGCAATAGGAGTCGTATCAGGGATTGTGGAATCAACATACACATAAGGAATTTCAGATGAGATTGTTTTTACAAAAGCACTACAGGCATCAAAAAGAACAGGGGCGATTAATAAACCAGCCATATCCTTTTCAAGAGCATCTTTGCATGAATTGATAAAGGATTCTTCAGAGTATTTATCAAAGAAAAAGTAGTGCCGGTGAATATTAAATGTAGCAAGGTCACGCTCTGCCTGATCGATTCCCCGTCTCATTATATCCCAATATCCGCTGTCCTGGCCGGATTTGGGCATAATTACTCCAAAATTATGAACCGAGCACATAGAGAGATTACGTGCATGAATATTTGCTCTATACCCGGTAGAGCGTACGATAGCTTTAATTTTATCTTCAGTTTTTTTAGATACACGCCCCCGGCCGTGTAATACCCTATCAACAGTACCGATAGAGAAACCGGATTTTTCAGCAATATCTTTAATCGTTACCACAAGTTTCCCTTGAACCTTGTTATGTTGATCTTAGAAGCTAAATTCCTCTGTAAATAATGTTTGCAAAACAACGCATATGTGTTCTGAAATGATTGTGTACAGAACATAATATACAATAAATAATATAATGAAAGTTTTTTATCTTCTATGCAATCGTACGACTTATTCTTCAATTTCGTTCGAAAAGCACCTACAGGTCAAGTACTGCCGCCAAAGATGGTAGCTTGTTTGAACACCAAAGCCGCGAAATTAAAGGCACGATAGTGCCTTTACAAGACATCTGGCTCAACTGAATTTGAAATCCGGAAAAGATTGTGAAGAGTCTGTATATCAAATCTACGCTGAAACAGGCTCCCCTTTATCGACTGTTGCAGGCTCAGTTTTTGTACCTGTTCCCGTATCTTTTTTGTCTTCATCCTGCGTTTCCAGTTTAATCTTACCTTTGTTGGCTTCGAAAACCTGCTGGAATAAGCAGAAAATAAGAACGAGTACCCCATAGACAATTCTAGTCCACCATGCACTGAGCGTCCCCTGAAACATGATAAGAGTCTGAAAGGTGCCAAGAATCAAAACACCGAACATGGTCCCGATAATATAACCATATCCTCCAGTCAACAATGTCCCACCAATAACTGCTGCTGCTATTGCATCGGTTTCCATTGCCTTTGCGTGTAAAGCATATCCGGATAGCATATAGAATGTAAATATTATACCGCTCAAAGCCGAGCAGAATCCACTGAAAGTATAAATAAGTACTTTTGTTCTTCCGACAGGTAATCCCATTAAAATTGCAGACTGTTCATTTCCTCCGATAGCATAAACTGTCCTTCCAAACTTGGTATAGTGTGCGAGGTACACACCAAGAATGGTAATAAGAATAAACAGTATCACATTAACATTTATAAAAGCAGTTTCTGTAAGATAGAATCTGAAAGATGCAATACTGCTATATACTTCATTTGTGATATTTATAGTATCTGTACTTATCACATAACAGAGGCCACGTGCAAGAAATAGTCCTCCCAATGTAACGATGAACGGGTGGAGCTTGAAAAAATGAATCATCATTCCCATGAGTGTACCAAAAGATGCTCCCATAACAAGCACAATTGCCATGACAAGGAACGGATTCATGTGGGCTTTCTCAAGCAGATGGGCAGAAACCATGGTAGTTAAACCGATCACAGATCCAACAGAAAGATCGATACCGCCTGATAAAATTGCAAAAGTCATTCCGACTGCTGTTACCATCAGAAATGAATTGTCAATAAAAAGATTCAGAAACACATCCAGTGACAAAAAACTTGGATAAAGAATTGATCCGATTGCATACATGACCACAAACAAAGATATTGTTGCGACCAGCAGAACATTTTTTAAATTAATAAAGGATTTCTTTTTCATTATTTACTCCCGTACCGCTTTTACTCTGAAGACAATCTTACGGAATTCCTCTGATTGAATAAGCATAACAATAAAAACGACAAATGCTTCAACGACAAGATTAATTTCCGGAGGTACACCGATCGAATATATTGTTGTTTTGAGTGTCTGAATTATCAATGCTCCGATAACACTTCCTAAAAGAAAAAATTTACCCCCCGCAAGCGATGTTCCCCCGATTGCAACCGCAAGAATCGCATCGAGTTCGAAGAGCTCCCCGGCATGAATACCATCGGCACTCTTAACATTAGATGTAACCAGAAGTGCTGCAACACCAGCACAAAAGCCGCAGAATGCGTAAATCATGAGCATGAGATTTTTTGAATTTATTCCCGACACTCTTGCCGCAACGGGATTAATTCCAACAGATTCGATAAACATTCCCAGTGCTGTTTTACGCATAAGAAGTATTGTTCCACCAACTATCACAGCAACAATAAACAGGGAAAACGGTAACCCGAAAAGGAATCCATTTCCAATGAAGAAAAATGGTTTGTAATAGATGGTAATTATCTGACCATTTGTAAGCAGTTGAGCAACGCCTCTTCCGGCAACCATCAGAATCAGGGTAGCAATAATTGGTTGCATTCCCATCCTGGTAATAAGAAAACCGTTCCATAATCCGATAAGTGTAGCAACTGCCAATGCAGCAATTATCGCAATAGACATTGGAACCTGACTGATATATGTCTGAACACCATCAACGATTTTAAGGTTTCCACCAATAAGCATAGCCACAACAGCACCGGTAATTGCAACCGTAGAACCCACAGAAATATCGATACCCTTGGTGGCAATGACAAGTGTCATACCAATCGATATGATAATCATCGGAGCGGCTCGGTTCAATATATCAATTAAACTTCCAAAGAGATGTCCATCTTTAATTTCAATATGAAAGAAACCTTTTGTAAAAATCAGATTAAACAGGAGCAGCAGAGCAAGAGCAGTCAGTGCCCAGAAATTTTTTGAACGTAACAAGTTATCAACAGTACTCTTTTTTTTCATTATTTTGTACCTCCGGCAATCACATGTAGTATCTGCTCTTCGCTTATTTCATCACCTGTCAATTCGGCAATTTTTTTTCTGTCACACATAACCGCTACCCGGTCACAGCATCTGACAACTTCCTCGAGCTCTGATGATATGAAGATAATCGACATTCCCTCTTTACAGAGTTCAATTACGAGGTCCATAATCTCTTCTTTGGCGCTGATATCTATTCCCCGTGTGGGTTCATCAAGAATAAGCAATTTGGGATTTGTAGCAAGCCATCTGGCAAGAATGACCTTCTGTTGGTTGCCCCCGCTAAGCTTTGAGATAACCTGTTCAGAATCAGTCGCCTTAATTCCCAGTGCTTTTATATATTTGTCAGCCAGCTCAACCTGTTTGCTTTTGGGAATATTTTTAAAAATTCCTTGGGTCCCCTGAAGAGCAAGGATGATATTTTCTCTGATTGTTAAATCACCAATTATTCCTTCTACCTTTCTGTCTTCGGGACAGAAACCAAATCCATTCAATATTGCCTGCATTGGAGAATTTAAGGTAATTTTTTTACCATTAAGCGTAAATTCACCTTTATCAGGCTTATCAACTCCAAATATCAGCCTTACCACTTCAGTTCTACCGGAACCAAGCAGACCGGCCAACCCGAGAATTTCGCCTTTTTTACATTCAATACTTACACTGGAAACATGACCTTTCCTTTCAATGTTGGAAGCTTTGAAAAAAGGTTGTATGTCTTTGAGCGCAGCATAGTCATTTCTTCTTTTGTCCTGTTCATCTGTTCTTGTATAATCTTTACCGATCATCGCAGAAATCAGATCTTTACGTGGAAGCTCCTCAGCCAGATACTCTCCCACAAATGTTCCATTTCTAAGTACTGTAATTCTGTCTGAAATCTCATACATCTGGTCCATAAAGTGAGTAACAAACAGAATTGCCATACCTTCAGCTTTAAGCTTTTTGATAACACTGAAAAGAAGATTTACTTCGTTTTCATCGAGACTTGATGTTGGTTCATCAAGTATCAATACCTTTGCAGAGATACTGATCGCCCTTGCAATCGCAACCATCTGTTGAACTGCAATTGAATATGTTGACAGCATTTCGGTTACATCAATTTTAATGTTGAGTTTTTTAAGCAACTCATCTGCTTTGGTGTTTATATTTTTCCAGTCGATCAGCCCGTTTCTTTTGGGTTCCCTGCCTATAAAAATATTCTCGGCAACACTCAAATTAGGACAAAGATTTACTTCCTGATACACGGTGCTGATTCCAAGTTTTTGAGCAGCAAGCGGGTTTTCTGCAACCACCTGTTTACCGTTAAGTGTAATTATACCGGAATCATGAGGATAAACACCTGTCAAAACTTTAATCAGCGTAGACTTGCCGGCTCCGTTTTGACCCATTAACGCATGCACCTCACCCTTGAACATGCGAAATTTTACATTCAAAAGAGCTTTAACCCCTGGAAAACTCTTGCAAATATTTTCCATGGATAAAACGATCTCACTAGCCATCTATTAACTCCTTAATTCGAGCCCTGGAAACTATCCGGCAAAATACCGCCGAAAATCATATTAAGAGTTTATGTGAATTTAAAACAGTTCAGAATAGAAATGTTTTGTTTAACTGGAATTAACATAAAAGAAGTCAGGCGTTTGCTTCCTGGTAACGTTGTGTATTATTGAAGTCCCAGGAGGGTATCCTCTGAAGAACTATGACACTCTTCAGAGAACCCATTGGTAAAACTGCCTTATAAATCTTTTAGCACTGTATGAAAATTTCCAAAACCCCTATTAGTATTTTCTGTTTGGAAATTCCTTAGCTGCTGTCTCGGCTGGGAAAACACCTTCCTCAGTAAGAATTCTTTTTGGTATTGTTTTCCCATTCTTCAGGTCAATAGCAGCCTGCATTAACTGAGGACCAAGAAGTGGACTACATTCAACCGTACAGTTAAGCTTACCGGCCATCATTGCCTCAAAAGCGCCCTTTACAGCATCTATAGAAACGATAACGATGTCCTGTCCAGGTTTCAATCCATATTCTTCAATTGCCTGAATCGCACCAATTGCCATATCATCGTTGTGCGCAAACAGAACATTGATATTTTTCCCTTCAGCTTTCAGGAACGCCTCCATAACTTCTTTTCCCTGAGCTCTTGTAAAGTCACCTGTCTGGGATCTGATAACTTTGTAATTAGGATATTTTTTGATCACTTCCATAAATCCTGCCTGACGCTGAATTGCAGGATCTGAACCAACTGTACCCTGGAGTTCGACGATATTAACGGGTTCACTGCCTTTGCCTTTTTTATTCATATAATCAACAAGCCAATCTCCCGCCCGTACGCCTTCAACTTTAAAATCAGAACCCATCAGAGTCACAAAGAGAGTCGTATCCTTTACATCTACACCACGGTCGGTCAGTATAACGGGAATTTTTGCCCTTTTAGCTTCCTGTAGGACAGTTTCCCAACCAGATGTTGTTGTCGGTGAAAAGGCAATAACATCAACTTTCTGAGCGATAAATGATCTGATAGCTTTTATCTGGTTTTCCTGTCTGTTCATTGCATCGGAAAATTTCAATGTAATGCCATAATCTTTTGCAGCCTGTTTAATTGACATTGTATTTGCTGTACGCCATTCGCTTTCAGCACCTACCTGGGAAAAGCCAATAGTGATAGGCTTATTTGCTTTTGTGACCTGTGCACCTATATTGAGTGTCATTGAAGACATCATCACTGCAGATAGCGTAAGTAACTTTGAGACTTTAATCATCACAAACTCCTTATTCGGTTAATAGAGATGCTAAAAGATGTTATGTAGAGAAAATACATTTTCTGTTTTATAGAACAACACCTCCTTACCATTATGTGCACAAAAGGATAAAAAATCTTTTATAGCAGATATTCGATTAATCTAAATATCTGCTATAAAGACGCTTTTAATCCCTTATTCCGCTTAATACAGTGAATACTGTAAATGTGAAAGAGAATAATGGTACATAAAGATTTATCAGGAGACGACAAAACTGAATATTTTCCCTTCAAACGTTCAAAAAAAACTTGCGTTAACGTTAACGCAGCATAGATAATATAACTAAAAATTTTTAAAAGTTTTCTTTTTTGTTTTATTTGCTCCGGAAAATTTCAATATTGTACAACCTTGTGATTCCAGAGCAAATAAACAGATAAACCATGTGATCATAGGGTTAGATCACTTTTGACCATAATAGGCATTTGGTCCATGCTTCCTCATATAATGTTTGTTAACAATATACTCCGGAAGTGGTGCTGCAGCCGGATTAATTTGAAGAGTCAGTAATGCCATAGATGCTATCTCCTCGAGAACTGCACCATTATAGACAGCTTTCTCTGCATTGACTCCCCAAACAAACGGTCCATGTCCCCCTACCAATACCATATTCACTTCGGCGGGATTTAATGATCGCCTTTTGAAAAAATCAACGATCAATTTTCCTGTCTCAAGTTCATAGTTGGATTCTACCGCTTCTTTTGACAGATACGGTGTACAGGGAACCGGTGTCTGAATATGATCTGCATGTGTGGTCCCAAATAGAGGAATGGAACGACAAGCTTGTGCCCATGCAACTGCAGCAGTCGAATGGGTATGCATAATTCCATGAATTTTGACACCACCATTTGTTGCAAATTCTCTGTAGAGTACAAGATGTGTTGGAGTATCCGATGAAGGATTAAGTTTTCCCTCAACAGATTTCCCATCAAGATCAACCACAACCATATCTTCGGCTTTAAGATCCGAATACGGTACCCCGGATGGCTTGATTGCAAATACTGCTTTTTCCGGATCAAAAGCAGACACATTCCCCCAGGTGTACAGCGCGAGGCCGCGCTCTGGAATTTCCAGATTCGCCAGCCAGGCCTCTTCCTTAAGTGATGAATAAACTGACATTATTTTCTCCAGGCAGCAGCATTCCATCGAAGTTCATTACGAAATGCAGGAACAGTTGTATTTTTATCGATAATAACACACTCAATACCGACCATCTCAGCCCAGTCACGTACCATTTCAGATGTTACAATATTTGAAAATGCAGTATGGTGACCACCGCCAGCCAGGATCCAGGTCTCCGCTGAAACTCTGAGATTTGGCGCCGGTTTCCAGAGCAGCCGTGCTACAGGAAGTTTTGGAAATTCTTTTGATGGTTCAACAACATCAACCTCATTGAGGACACAGCGGAAGCGTGAGCCAAAATCTACCACTGAAGCACAAATTGCAGGACCGGGTTTACCATCAAAAACAAGACGTGCCGGATCCTCTTTACCTCCAATGCCAAGCTTATGAACTTCGATTTTGGGTTTTTTGTTTGAAATGCTTGGACAAATTTCGAGCATGTGAGCACCCAGAATCATTTCGTTACCTTTTTCAAAATGGTAGGTGTAGTCTTCCATAAAGGAATTGCCCAGCCCCCCACCTTCAATCCCTGCAGACATAACTTTAAAGGTTCTAACCATTGCTGCAATTTTCCAGTCCCCTTCACCGGCAAACCCGAATCCATCTGCCATCAGGTTCTGACAAGCAAGACCTGGAAGTTGTTTCATTCCATGAAGGTCCTGAAAGTTTGTTGTAAAAGCATTGATACTGTTGTCTTTAAAGAATGCCCGCATTGCGAGTTCAATACGAGCCTGTTCCTTAATTTGTGCAAGGGCGAAATCTTTGTCATTTCCCCAGGCGATCTGATATCGGCTTTCATACTGATTCATCATAGCGTCAATATCGCTTGATGAAACATCTTTCATATATGATACAAGATCACCGATTCCAAAATATGGAACAGACCATCCAAGTTTAATCATTGCTTCGACTTTGTCACCATCTGTAACCGAAACATCACGCATATTATCACCAAAACGAGCAATGCGCAGAGCCTTACCATCTGCAACAGCGCATCCGGTACGCATCCAGAGAGCTATACGTTCGCGAGTTTCCTTGTCATCCCAATGCCCGACTACGACTTTTCTTGGAAGATCCATCCGTGCAGTTATAAAGCCGAATTCCCTGTCACCATGAGCTGATTGATTCAGATTCATAAAATCCATATCAATCGTATCAAATGGTATATCGCAATTGTACTGTGTATTAAACTGCAGAAGCGGCTTTTTGTAGGAGTTTAAACCTGCAATCCACATCTTTGCGGGAGAGAATGTATGCATCCATGCGATAACCCCGGCACATTTCGGGTCAGCATTTGCCTGTTCAAGAGTACTCCTGATATCTTCGGCAGTGGTAAGTGTCGGCTTCCATACTAATTTACAAGGCATTTGTTTGTCTGCATTGAATGCATCAACAATTTTTTTTGAATTTGAAGCCACCTGTTTGAGTGTTTCATCACCGTAAAGATGTTGACTTCCTGTCAGAAACCAAAATTCATACTGGTTTAAGTTAATCAATTTGTTTCCCCCTCGATAAATTTTCCAAGTTTGCGAAATTTTTCATATAATTTGTTATATACCGCCACCTTGTCGGGATCTGGTTTATGAATCCGTTCTGTTCCAGCAGACAATGCTTTCTGGGCTGTAAAAATATCCGGATATAATCCGGCTGCAGTCGCAGCGAATACAGCACCTCCAATTGCACAGGATTGATCTCCAGCAGTTACATGGATATCCCTGTTTGTAACGTCTGCAAGGATTTGCATCCCCAATTTGCTTTTTCGTGCGACGCCACCTATTGCCATTATTTTCTCAATTTTCAATCCGCCATTTTCAAAACATTCGATAATAGCTCGTGCTCCAAATGCCGTCGATTCAAGGAGTGCACGCATAACCGCAGGAGCATCAGTTCCAAGAGTAATTCCTGTAAAAGCTGCTCTCAGATTTTGATTTGCAAATGGTGTTCTGCGTCCGTTAACCCAATCCAGGGCAAGCACTGCAGATTCAGATGGCAAGATTTTCTCGGCAGCTTCTTCAAGAGTGCGGAGAATGTTTTTTTCGATCTTATCGATGTCAATGTTTTTTGCATTGGGATCAGATGCGATGAGGTTATGAATAGGCCACATGAGTACGTTCCGGAACCATGCATAATAATCTCCGTAAGCTGATTGCCCTGCTTCATACCCAATCCAGTCTGCGATAACTGAACCATCAACCTGTCCGCATATTCCGCCAATAAGACACTCTTTTTCTCCAATGCCAGGTTTTGGACCGATTATGACGTCGCATGTCGATGTTCCGATACTTTTTACCAGCGTCCCTGGAGATGCATCCCCACCAACAGCTCCTATATGTGCATCATAAGCTCCGACACAAACAATGACTGATTCAGAAAGATTCAACTTCGCAGCCCATTCAGCTGTCAAGTTACCGGCAACAACTTCAGTTGTCCATGTTTCAGTGCCAAGAGAATCGCGGATATCAGAGAGTCTGGGATCGAGTTTGTCAAAAAACGATCTGGGAGGATACCCTCCCCACTCAGCATGCCACATGAGTTTATGACCGGCTGCGCAGCGACTTCTTTTAATTTTGTCAGGACTTGTCGTGCCAGTCATAACAGCTGTTATCCAGTCGCAATGTTCTACACCGGTATAAGCGGCATTTGCGACAGCAGAATTTTTCCTGATAGTATGGAGTAATTTCGCCCAGAACCATTCGGATGAATATACGCCACCCATATATTTTGTATAATCAACCCCACCCCATGTTCGTGAAAGTGTATTGATTTCTTCGGCTTCCTTAACTGCAGTATGATCTTTCCAAAGAATAAACATCGCATCAGGATCATCAGCGAATTGTGGTAAAAGAGCAAGCGGAGTTCCTGAACGGTCGGCCAGAACAGGGGTCGATCCTGTTGTATCAACAGATATGGCACGAATAAGTTTCCCAATAGACGTTTTGTCTTTGCGCAATTCATCAGCTTGTTTAATCGCACCATTAACCGCTTCAACAAGACTTTCGGTATAATCAAGAGGGTGCTGTCTGAATTGATTTTCTTTTGGATTACAGAACAGTCCTTTTTTCCAGCGAGGATAGTATACCACATGCTGGCCGGCAATCTTTCCATCCGCAGCGTCCAGAATGACCACACGTACAGAGTCAGTTCCAAAATCAGCGCCGATAACGAAACTCTCATTGGGTTTAATCAAACCATGCACTCCTTATAGAATATTTGAAACTATTTTTATCATATTTAAAAATTAAAATATATACAGAATCCTAACAAAAGTAATGAACAACATTTGTAAATATAGTAAAAGTGAATAAATGGTATAATAAACTTTTCAACGCTGCGTTAACGTTAACGCATTAATACCAGAAAAAGTTTTTTTTATTACACTTTTCTTATCCTCTTTTAACAGGCAATTCTCTCGATTAATCTTCAATGTACAAATCAGCACAGAAAACCATCTGTGCTGACCTGTTTAATTCTCATCATCTAAAATGACTAATTTGCATTAAATATCATTTTAATATACAACTTAACCATTTAAGGTTTTTACACTTATTTACCAACAACAATCTGTTTTGTAAGGTTAAGATTGTTGCCGGTTATTTTAACGAAGTAAATACCTTTACCGATATTATTTCCAAGAATACACGAACCTGCATTTAGCGATTTTGAGCTTTCGATCAGCGTTTTTCCATCAGCACTGTAAAGACTCAAAAGAACCGGAGTTTCCATTGAAACAGAAGAGCTTACTATAATAGATCCATTAGCTCCTGATTTCACAGAAAACGCATTTGCGATGTCATTGATTGTACCGGATAGATGCATTTTTGAAACACCGTTTTTGGGTTCAGGCTTAAGTCTGACCATTGCAACGCACTTTGACGGCAATTTAACTTCCACAACATTACCATTAACTTTACAGTTTGAAGCAGGAAGTGTTTGAATATTTACCTGCTCAGCCTGCCCAAAGGGGTTATAGGATTTATAGCTTGAACCGGTTACAACTTCTGCACTTTTAAAAAGATAACGGTTATCTCCGCTGAGAGTAACTTTCACATCACGTGTAGCATTCAAATCAATATTTACAAAACTTATATTTACAATGCCGCTGTCATCGACCGTCGCAGCTACATCAACCGCATTTAGGTTATTTGTTTTTTCATATGTTGGAGAAGATGTTAAAGGTAGGAATTTTGCGTTATTTGTGTGATGAGGGATATACATTTTGAACACATAGAATGTTGGTGTTTTAACCATGGTTCCACCGTTGTTTATGTTGACTAACGAATGGATTACATTGACACCCTGTGCAAGACAGGCAACACCAATCCGGTCGGCATTTTGAATCATGATATTAAGGTGTATTCCGGCAGAGATAGCATCCATAAGAATCCCCTGCTGCATCCACCCATCACCGACATCAATAAGCCAGTCACCCCATTCATCAAGAATAAGTTTGATCCTTTTATTTGGATCATAGGTATTCATTGGAGGAATAACCCGGTTAAGAACGTTTGGTCTGAAATCATTAGCTGTTGCAGCACCAATTACTTTCCAATAATCAGTCTCGTTCGGGTTTGCACTGCTTACGCCACCTGGTGGATCTGGAAAGTAGAGGTAATCGTGATATTCTACTCCATCAATAGTATTTCCAATTGCATTCAGCATTGCTGGTAACCAGGCCCACTTCCCCTCAATATCGTTGCAAGCTATGATTTTAAGATCCTTTCCATTGGGGTGGTTCCTTAACTCTTTCAACCTGTTATAGCTAGATGTGTAACGAGGAATGTATTTGTTGACATCACTACCCAGATTGCCACCGCACCCCCATACTTCATTTCCAACTTTGAAATACTTCAGAGGGTAATTAAGTTTTTCAATGATATGCTTAGCAAAGGCTTCGTTACTTGCGGCATAATCTATATCTTTACTATGCATGCCTGCGATTACAGCTTCAGCACCTGTCTGTTTGCAAAATTCAATAAAGCGGTCAACCCCTACATCATTTCTTTTGTTTTCCGCATCCCAGTCGTAACTATTTGCAGCACAACCACCGGGCCACTCGATTGCACCTACACCACACTCTTTAAACGCTTCTATAACATCTTTTCTCATACCGTTTATATTTGGAATACTGGAGTTGGTTCCGACAAAGATTGTCCCGGGAGCAGGTCCCCTATTGATGCTCCATTGTGCACCAAGTCTTTCCATTAAAACGCCGAATATTTCTTTAGCTACCAATGACTTGGCGCCATTTGCATTGAAGGAAACGTTGCTTTCTGCAAACCCGCTTATAGCTAATGTACCGATGAAAAGTATCACACATCGCTTAAAACCACGATAGATACACATATTCCTCTCCTTTTAGAAAAAATATTATAAAAATATCTCTTATAATATACCGCTTAAATAACCAGTACGCTTCAATCTTTGTCCGTTGCGGTAACGTTAACGCGATTTTAGCTGTACGTGATTTACTCTCTCCCCTTGAATAGCTTCAAGCAGAAATTATAATTGATGTTTATTTACTTCTATGTAAGACCACTGACTTTCAATGAATTGATCATCAGGCGACAAAATTAATAACAATCTGAAATATCGATGCAACTCTTAGATGTCTCAAATGCGAAAATTTTCAAATATTAC
>Ga0180030_1198045_pt1 | contig 12808 bp, 26 predicted proteins | sample BioARNtimezero_2_FD_135995 | JGI IMG/M metagenome (GOLD analysis project Ga0180030, IMG submission 135995) | Anaerobic biogas reactor microbial communites from Seattle, Washington, USA - Biogas_R2-A RNA time zero (Metagenome Metatranscriptome) | ecosystem: Engineered > Bioreactor > Anaerobic >...
GTAAAAACTACCGGAGCTGTAGTGAGTGGACCAATTCCACTACCAACACATCGTAGGGTTTTTACCGTATTGCGCTCAACTTTCGTTAACAAAAAGTCGAGAGAGCAATTTGAGTTATCATCTTACAAAAGATTATTAGACATCTATAGTTCAACAGCTAAAACTATTGATGCATTGATGAAACTTGAACTACCAAGTGGAGTTGAAGTTGAAATTAAAGTTTGATAGAATTAAATTAAAAAAATGGCTGGATTAATAGGAAAAAAAATCGGAATGACATCGATTTTCAGTGCCGAGGGAAAAAATATTCCATGCACTGTTATCGAGGCTGGACCTTGTGTTGTTACACAAGTGAAAACCGTTGAAAAAGACGGTTACTCTGCTCTTCAATTAGGCTTTGGCGAAAAACGTGAAAAAAGTTCGAACAAAGCACAGATTGGTCACTTTAAAAAAGCCGGTACTTTGCCAAAAATCAAAGTAGCGGAGTTTTCAGATTTTAACAAAGAATACGAGTTAGGCGACATTTTAGATGTAAACCTTTTCGAAGGTGAACAATGGGTCGATGTAGCTGGTGTTTCAAAAGGAAAAGGTTTTCAAGGTGTTGTAAAACGCCACGGATTCCAAGGTGTTGGTGGTCAAACTCATGGTCAGCATAATCGTTTAAGAGCTCCTGGTTCATTAGGTGCATCATCATGGCCATCGCGCGTATTTAAAGGTATGCGTATGGCTGGTCGTACCGGTGGCGATACAGTTAAAGTACTTAGCTTGCGTATTGTAAAAATAATACCAGAGAGTAATTTGATACTAGTTAAAGGATCAGTCCCTGGTCCTAAAGGTGGATACTTAATAATTGAGAAATAATGGAATTAGTAGTCTTAAATAAAGCTGGTGAAGATACCGGAAAAAAGGTAGTGCTCAGTGATTCCATCTACGCTGTTGAGCCTAATGATCATGCTATATACCTCGATGTAAAACAGTATTTAGCCAATCAACGCCAAGGTACTCATAAATCAAAAGAGCGTGGTGAAATATCAGGAAGTACCAGAAAACTTAAAAAACAAAAAGGTACAGGTACTGCACGTTGTGGCAGCATTAAATCACCTTTGTTTAAAGGTGGGGGCAGGGTTTTTGGCCCTAAAGTACGCGATTACTCATTTAAGCTAAATAAAAAACTTAAAAGGGTAGCACGCGCTTCAGCCTTAACTTATAAAGCAAAAAACAATGGTATTGTAATTGTTGAAGATTTTAGCTTCGAACTACCAAAAACTAAAGAATTTATTGCACTTTTGCAAAACTTAAAAGTTGACAATAAAAAAGCTTTAGTAGTTGTTGCCGAAAATAATAAAAATATTTATCTATCGTCGCGTAATTTACCAAATGCTGAGGTTATAACTGCAAGTGATATAAACACTTACAAAATTATGAATGCCTCATCGGTAATTATTACAGAAAATTCGGTAGGAGTTATTGAAAATATTTTATCATAAGGAGGAAAAGTTATGAATATAATAATTAGACCACTCATTACCGAAAAAATGACCTTGCAAACCGAAAAATTGCAGCGTTATGGTTTTATTGTTGAGCGCAAAGCCAACAAAAACCAAATACGTGCTGCTATTGAGGAATTATACCAGGTTAAGGTAAGCACAATAAGCACCTTGGTTTATGGAGGTAAACTTAAATCGCGCTATACAAAAGCCGGTTATGTACAAGGAAAAACTAATGCATACAAAAAAGCAATTATTACATTGGCCGAAGGCCAGGTAATTGACTTTTATAGCAATATATAAGGATAAAAGATGGCTGCAAAAAAGATGAAACCCGTAACACCGGGTCAAAGACACAAAATTGTAAATGACTTTAAGTCAGTTACATGTAGTACACCTGAAAAGTCATTGTTAACAGATGTTCGCAATTCCGGAGGCCGTAATAATACCGGTAAAATGACAATGAGATATATAGGTGGTGGACACAAAAAACGTTATCGCGTTATCGACTTTAAGAGAGATAAAGATGGTGTACCCGGAACTGTAAAAACCATTGAGTACGACCCAAACCGTAGTGCTCTTATCGCTCTTGTAGTTTATGCCGATGGCGAAAAAAGGTATATCGTAGCTCCAAATGGGCTTGAAGTTGGACAGGTTATTAACTCGGGAACAGGAGTTGCCCCCGAAATTGGTAACTGCTTGCCACTTAACGAAATACCTTTAGGTACTATTATTCATAACATCGAGATGCGCCCTAACGGTGGGGCTTCAATAGCTAGAAGTGCCGGAACATTTGCTCAGCTAACATCACGCGATGGTAAATATGCAATTATTAAGATGCCTTCAGGTGAGATTCGCATGATCCTTTGCACTTGTAAAGCAACTATCGGAGCTGTAGGAAACTCTGATCACGCGCTTGAAAAGTCAGGTAAAGCAGGTAGGTCTCGTTGGTTAGGACGACGTCCAAGGACCAGAGCGGTCGCAATGAACCCTGTTGATCACCCAATGGGTGGTGGTGAAGGTCGTTCTTCTGGTGGACACCCACGTTCGCGTAAGGGTATCCCTGCTAAAGGTTACAAAACTCGTACACCAAAGAAGAAATCGAACCAGTTTATAATTGAAAGAAGGAAAAAGTAAAACTTAGTAAATTATGAGTCGTTCTTTAAAAAAAGGCCCATTTATCCATTATAAACTCGAAAAAAGGGTTTTGGATATGAATGAAACAGGAAAAAAGACTGTAATTAAAACCTGGTCAAGGGCTTCAATGATTTCTCCAGACTTTGTAGGGCATACTATCGCAGTGCACAATGGAAACCGTTTTATACCGGTATATGTTACTGAAAACATGGTAGGCCATAAACTTGGTGAATTTGCCCCAACCCGTCAATTCAGGGGACATGGAGGAAAGAAAAAATAATAATTTTAATCTGAATTAAAATGGGCGCAAGAAAAAGAATAAAAGCCGAACAAACAAAAGAGTTAAAAAAGAGCCGTAGTTTTGCTCAGTTACGCGATTGTCCCACATCGCCTCGTAAAATGAGGCTTGTGGCCGAATTAGTTCGCGGAACAGAAGTGAACAAAGCTCTTGATATACTGCGTTTTACCCCAAAAGAGGCTGCCGGCAGGTTAGAAAAACTATTACTTTCAGCCATTGCTAACTGGCAACAAAAAAACGAGGGTGTTCGTATCGAAGAATCAAATTTGTTTGTTAAAGAAATATTTGTTGATTCAGCACGTCAACTTAAACGTTTACGTCCGGCTCCACAAGGCCGTGGCTATCGTATCCGTAAACGCTCGAACCATGTTACCTTAGTGGTTGATAGCCGTAATTCAAATGAAAATAACGATTAATTTTGAGTAGATGGGACAAAAATGCAATCCGATAGGGAATAGACTTGGGATCATTAAAGGTTGGGATTCTAACTGGTATGGAGGAAACAACTATTCCGAAAAAATTCTAGAGGACAATAAGATAAGAAAATATCTTCACGCTCGTCTAGCTAAAGCAAGTGTTTCGAAAATAATAATCGAACGCACGTTAAAGTTAATCACCATTACGGTTAATACTGCCAGGCCAGGTATCATTATTGGTAAAGGAGGCCAGGAGGTTGACAAACTGAAAGAGGAATTGAAAAAAATCACCAAAAAAGAAGTACAAATCAATATTTTCGAGATTAAACGTCCCGAATTAGATGCATATTTGGTTGGTGTAAATATTGCCCGTCAATTAGAGGGCAGGGTTTCATTCCGCCGAGCTGTTAAAATGGCTCAGGCTTCAACGATGCGTATGGGTGCCGAAGGTATAAAAATACAAGTTTCGGGCCGTTTAGGCGGAGCTGAAATGGCACGTTCCGAAATGTATAAAGAAGGTAGGATACCTTTACACACATTACGTGCCGATATTGATTATGCACAAGTTGAAGCACTTACAAAAGTAGGCCTTTTGGGTATTAAAGTATGGATTTGCAAAGGCGAAGTTTACGGAAAACGTGACTTGTCGCCTAATGTTATGCCAGCGAGCCCCAAAAAAGCATTTAAAAAACGTAGTAATAAAAGAAGTTAAAAATGTTACAGCCAAAAAAGACCAAATTCCGCCGTATGCAAAAAGGGCGGATGAAAGGAAATGCACAACGCGGTAACCAATTAGCGCAGGGTTCATTTGGAATCAAAGCTTTAGAAGAAACCTGGATTACCGGCCGCCAACTCGAGGCAGCTCGTCAAGCTGTGACTCGTTATATGAAACGTGAAGGTCAAATATGGATTCGAATATTTCCGGACAAACCTATTACCAAAAAACCAGCCGAAGTACGTATGGGTAAAGGTAAAGGTGCACCAGAAGGTTTTGTTGCCCCGGTATCTCCAGGGCGCATAATTATCGAAGCCGAAGGCGTGCCTTTTGAAGTAGCAAAAGAAGCATTACGCCTTGCTGCACAAAAGCTTCCGATAAAGACCAAATTCGTAGTGAGAAGAGACTTTGTTGAAACATCAATTTAATGAGCAATGAAAGCTTCAGAAATTAGAGAATTGTCTGATCAGGAAATAGTTGAGAGGATAGACGATTTAAAAAATGTTCTTACCCGTATGCGCATAAACCATGCTGTATCGCCACTTGATAACCCAAATAAATTGGGCAATACTAAACGTGATATAGCAAGGTTAAACACTGAGCTTAGGGCAAGACAAATTAACCAAAACAAATAATTTTGGCGATGGAAAATATAAGAAACCTTAGAAAAGAACGTGTTGGGGTGGTTGTTAGCAATAAAATGAACAAATCAATTATTGTTGCTGTAAAACGTAAAGTTAAACACCCAATGTACGGTAAATTCGTCAATAAAACTTCAAAATTACATGCCCACGATGAGGAAAATACATGTAATATTGGTGATACTGTTAGGGTTATGGAAACACGACCCCTTAGCAAAACAAAAAGTTGGAGATTAGTTGAAATTATTGAAAGAGTTAAGTAGCTATGATACAAACTGAAACCAGATTAACCGTTGCTGACAATAGTGGAGCTAAATCAGTATTATGTATCAGCATATTGGGCGGTTCAAAAAAACGATATGCTACTATTGGCGATAAAATAGTTGTAGCTGTTAAATCGGCTTTGCCCAGTGGCGATATTAAAAAAGGTACTGTAAGCAAAGCTGTAGTAGTTAGAACTAGCAAAGAGATACGCCGTAACGATGGCTCATATATCAGGTTCGACGACAACGCATGTGTTTTATTGAACAATGCAGGTGAAATTCGTGGAACTCGTATTTTTGGACCTGTAGCCCGCGAATTACGCGACAAGTACATGAAAATTGTGTCGTTAGCACCTGAAGTTTTATAAAACTAAAAACCAGAAAAGATGCGTACCAAACTGCATGTAAAAAAAGGAGATAAAGTTGTTGTTATTTCAGGTGAATCGAAAGGACAAAAAGGACGTGTCCTTGAAGTGATTGCCGAAAAACAAAGAGCTATTGTCGAAGGCGTTAACATGGTATCGAAACATACCAAACCAAACGCTGCTAACCCACAAGGTGGGATAGTTAAAAAAGAAGCACCTGTCCACGTGTCGAACCTTATGTTGGTTGACCCCACATCAGACAAACCAACACGCATTGGACGAAAGCTTAATGATGATGGAAAATTAGTTAGATATTCAAAAAAATCTGGAGAGGAGATTAAGTAATGAGTTATACGCCAAATCTTAGTAAAAAGTACAAGGAAGAAATTATTCCGGCTTTGACTAAAGAATTTAGTTATACCACTCCCATGCAAGTTCCTAAATTAGAGAAAATTGTTATTAACCAGGGAGTTGGTAAAGCTGTTGCAGATAAAAAAGTTATCGATGTGGCAGTACAAGAACTTGCTACTATTACCGGTCAACAACCGATAAAAACCCTTTCGAAAAAGGACGTTTCTAACTTTAAACTAAGAAAGAAAATGCCTATCGGCGTTAAAGTTACACTTAGACGCGAAAGAATGTATGAATTCCTTGAAAGGTTTATTGTTATTGCTTTACCACGTATCCGTGACTTTAAAGGAATTAACAGCAAACTCGATGGTAAAGGTAATTATACTGTTGGTATTACCGAACAAATTATATTCCCCGAAATTGACATTGACAAAATCAATACAATTTTAGGTATGGACATAACATTTGTTACATCGGCAAATACTGATGAAGAGGCTTACGCTTTATTGAGAGAATTTGGTTTACCATTTAAAAACCTCAAAAAGAATTAAATTATGGCAAAAGAATCAATGAAAGCTCGCGAAGTAAAGCGTAAAAAACTTCATGACAAATATGCCGAAAAACGTGCAAAACTAATAGCCGAAGGTAATTATATCGAACTTCAAAAATTACCAAAAAACGCATCATTAACACGTTTACACAATCGTTGCAGCCTTACCGGCCGTCCAAAAGGATACATGAGGCAGTTCGGGATAAGCAGGATAACATTTAGAGAAATGGCTCTTAAAGGTTTAATACCAGGAGTTAAAAAAGCAAGTTGGTAAAAAATTAAAGTTTATAAAAATGACAGATCCAATTGCAGATTATCTGACAAGAATTCGCAATGCCCAAATGGCAAGGCATAAAGTAGTCGAAATCCCAGCTTCGAACATAAAAAAAAGTTTAACCAAAATTCTTTTTGAACAAGGTTATATCTTAAACTATAAATTCGAAGATGATAAAGTTCAAGGCAAAATTAAAATTGCCCTAAAATATAACAGCCAAACAAAACAACCGGTTATTAAAAACCTAAGGCGTGTTAGTCGCCCAGGTTTACGCCAATATTGCGATGTTAATAATATACCACGTGTTTTAAATGGTTTAGGTATAGCTATAGTTTCAACCTCAGAAGGGTTAATGACCGACAAAGAGGCTAAAACTAAGAATGTGGGCGGTGAAGTATTATGTTACGTATATTAAAATATTTTAAGAATGTCACGTATAGGAAAATTACCTGTAGCTTTGCCAAAAGGAGTTACCGTTACTGTAGGTAACGATAATTTGGTAGTAGTAAAAGGGCCTAAAGGAGAATTAAAGCAAAAAGTTAATCCTCAAATAGCTGTTAAGGTTGAGGATAATATTTGCCACGTTGAACGGCCAAGCGATTCAATCGAGCATAAATCAATGCACGGTTTATACAGGTCTCTAATAAACAATATGGTTCAAGGTGTATCCGAAGGGTTTAAAATTGAATTAGAATTTGTTGGCGTTGGATATCATGCCGAAGTTACCGGTCAATTACTGGAAATGAGCGTAGGTTATTCACACAACCTAGTTTTTGAGTTACCTGTCGAAATTAAAGCCGCCGCTGTTAACGACCGCCGTAGCAACCCAAAAGTTACACTCGAATCGTTCGACAAACAATTACTTGGACAAGTTGCCGCAAAAATCAGGTCGTTTAGAATGCCTGAACCATATAAAGGTAAAGGTATCTTATTTAAGAATGAAGTTATTCGTAGGAAAGCTGGAAAATCAGCTGGTAAATAATCTTATTAAATAATATTATTATGGCTTTCGATAAGCAATTCAGAAGATTAAAAATAAAAGAGAGCATACGTGCCAAATTATCAGGCACAGCCGATATACCACGTATGACAGTTTTCCGTAGCAACAAACAGATTTCGGTTCAATTAATTGACGATGTAGCAGGTGTTACTTTAGTATCCGCATCATAGCTAAGCAAAGAAATTACCGAAGTAAAAGGAAACAAATCGGAAAAAGCCGGCAAAGTTGGCGAAACTGTAGCTAAATTAGCTTTAGAAAAAGGTATCAATAAAGTTGTTTTCGACCGTAACGGATACTTATATCATGGTAGAGTTAAAGCCTTAGCCGAGGCAGTACGTAAAGAAGGACTTAAATTTTAAAAGTTATGTCAAGCATCAGAAAAATAAAAACAACTGATCTGGAATTAAAAGATCGTTTGGTGGCCATAAACCGTGTTACCAAAGTAACAAAAGGGGGACGCACATTTACATTCTCTGCTATTGTTGTTGTTGGAAACGAGAACGGCATTGTAGGCTACGGGCTTGGCAAAGCCAATGAGGTTACTACCGCTATTAGCAAAGGTGTTGAAGATGCCAAAAAAAACCTGATAAAAGTTCCGGTTATTAATGGTACTTTACCTCATCAACAAATTGCACATTTTAGCGGTGCCAACGTGTTTATTGCTCCGGCATCATCAGGTTCGGGTGTAAAAGCAGGGGGTGCAATGCGTGCCGTGCTTGAAAGCGTTGGAGTAAAAGATTGCCTTGCAAAATCAAAAGGTTCATCAAATCCTCACAACGTTGTTAAAGCTACTATGGCAGCATTGTTAAAAGTTCGTGACGCCTATACAGTGGCTAATGAACGTGGTATTGGTATCGATAAAGTATTTAAAGGATAGGAGGATTATTATATGGCAAAGTTTCGCATTACGCAAGTAAAAAGCAAAATTGGGAGCACACTCCGTCAAAAAAATACTTTGGAAGCATTAGGTATAAAAAAAATGCACCAAACCGTAGAGCACGAAGGAACCCCGCAAATTATGGGAATGATAAATAAAGTTAAACACTTAGTTTCTTTCGAAGAGATTAAATAACCCAAAAAAATATGGATTTAAGTAATTTAAAACCAGCTTCTGGCTCAACTAAATCTCCAAAACGTATTGGTCGCGGTGCCGGTTCAGGGCATGGTGGCACATCAACACGTGGACATAAAGGAGCTAAATCGCGTTCGGGATATTCAAAAAAAGTTGGCTTTGAAGGCGGTCAAATGCCTTTACAACGACGTGTCCCAAAATTCGGTTTCAAAAATATTAACCGCGTCGAATTTAAAGCAATCAACATTGGTGATTTGCAAAAACTTGCCGAAAAAATAAATACATCAACTATCGACCCTCAGGTTTTAGTTGATAATGGTTTGGCCAGTAAATACGACCGCGTTAAAATATTAGGAAACGGAAAACTGAGCTTAAAGCTTGAAGTTAAAGCTCATGCATTTTCAAAATCGGCTGCCGAAGCCATTGAAAAAGCATCTGGTACAGTAGTAACATTGTAAAATTACTTGCATGAAGCGATTATTTGAAACTTTAAAGAATATCTGGAAAATTGAGGATCTTAAATCAAGAATCCTTACCACACTTGGACTAATACTAATATACCGTTTAGGAACAAAAGTTGTTCTACCAGGTATCGACCCATCAATGTTGAATGCTCTTAAAGACCAAACAGCATCAGGTGTATTAGGGTTATTAGATATGTTCTCGGGTGGTGCGTTTTCAAATGCCTCAATTTTTGCATTAGGTATTATGCCTTACATTTCAGCATCTATTGTGGTACAATTACTTGGCATGGTTGTTCCTTATTTTCAAAGGTTACAACGTGAGGGAGAGAGCGGACGGAGAAAAATGAACCAAATTACAAGGTACCTTACTCTAATAATACTTGTTTTACAAGGCCCAAGTTATATTGCAAACCTTCACGCCCAATTACCAGCCGCAGCATTTGTCTTAAAAGGAACATTCTTTACTGTTTCGTCGGTTGTTATTTTAGCTGCTGGTACAATGTTTATTATGTGGCTTGGTGAACGCATTACCGACAGAGGTATTGGCAACGGTATATCATTAATTATTATGATAGGAATTATTGCCAGGTTACCTCAATCGCTTTGGGTTGAGCTGGTTTCAAGGTTTACCGGTAAAGGAGGCGGTTTAGTAATGTTTATACTCGAAATGGTAGCATTAGCTATAGTTATACTTTTAACAATACTGCTAATACAGGGTACACGCCGAATACCTGTACAATATGCAAAACGTATTGTAGGTAACAAACAATATGGCGGCGTACGCCAGTATATACCATTAAAGGTTAATGCATCAGGTGTTATGCCAATTATTTTTGCACAAGCCATAATGTTTTTACCAATTGTATTAGTAGGTTTTGCAAATAGCGATTCGGCTACTGGCCTTGCTGCTACTTTATCAAATACTACCGGGTTTTGGTATAATTTCATATCAGCTGTACTTATTGTGCTTTTCACCTATTTTTATACCGCTATTATCATTAATCCTACTCAAATGGCTGAGGATATGAAAAAGAATGGCGGCTTTATCCCAGGTGTCAAACCAGGACGGAAAACAGTTGAATTCCTTGATACCATTATGTCACGTATCACTTTACCTGGTTCAATATTTTTAGCAATAGTTGCTATTATGCCAGCTTTTGCTATGATAGCCGGAGTAGAGCAATCATTTGCATATTTTTATGGTGGTACATCACTTTTAATTATGGTAGGTGTTATACTTGACACCTTACAACAAATTGAAAGCCACCTGTTAATGCGTCATTACGACGGTTTAATGAAAAGCGGGCGCATAAAAGGCGGACGCTCGGCAATATAAACTTAGTACTGACGAGTTAAAGTTCTTTGATGTTATTTTATAAGACAGCCGAAGAAATTCAAATATTAAAAGAGAGCTGTAAACTAATTGCACAAACACTTACTATTGTTAAAAATAGTATAGTTGATGGAGCAAAACTTATTTCAATTAATAAAATTGCAAATAATTTTATTAATGATAATAAGAACAAAACAGCAGCTGTTATTAATAATAACCGGTTTGATAATATAATTACACTACGGTTAAATGGTACATTAGTGCAAGATACCTTGTGGAAATACGAGTTGCAACCTAAGGATCTTGTATCAATTGATTGTAGTATAATTAATAATGGTCTTTATGCAAACTGTACATACTCATATTTTTGTAATCGAAACAATGTTTTTGAAAAAAAATATCTCGAGCCACAAAAACAAGTAATGCAAAAAGTAGTTAGCATAATACGCGAAGGAAACCGGACAGGCGATATAGGTTATACTATATTAAGCGAGGCAAAAAAGCAAAAACTAAAATTGCAAAGCAATATAGTAAGTTATGGTATAGGAAAAAACAATTGCGAATTACCAATAATAAAAAGCAAAAGTTTACCACGTACCGGCATTCCGTTAAAAAGTGGAATGGTATTACTACTAAAACCTGTTTTGAATTTCAGGAATCGCCATATGATTATGGTAGATGATGGTTGCTCTTTAAAAACAAACAGTGATTACAAAATTCCCTGTTTTCAACAAATAGTAATTGTTGAAAAATTTGGTCGAAATTGTTATTCATGTTTTGAATTATTAGAAAAAAATTAAAAAAATTTGTATGCCAAAACAGGCTTCAATTGAACAAGACGGAACCATAATCGAGGCACTGAGCAATGCAATGTTCAGGGTAGAGTTAGAAAATGGCCATGTTATTACAGCACACATCTCGGGTAAAATGCGAATGCACTATATCAAAATTTTACCTGGCGATAGAGTAAAAGTCGAAATGTCGCCCTACGACTTAACAAAAGGGCGTATATCATTTAGATACAAATAAAATAACTTGAGAAATGAAAGTTAGAGCATCAATTAAAAAGCGTAGTGACGATTGTAAAATCGTGCGCAGAAAAGGGCGTTTGTATGTGATTAACAAAAAAAATCCAAAATTTAAACAACGTCAAGGATAATTTTATAACTTTGCAAACCGAAATTTAAAAAAGTAATTTATGGCACGATTAGTTGGTGTTGATTTACCAAATAACAAACGAGGCGAAGTAGGTTTGACTTATATTTTCGGTATCGGCCGTAATACAGCCAGGTTAATATTAAACCAGGCAGGTATTAGCTTTGATACCAAAGTAAAAGATTGGACAGACGCTGAAATAGGGAGCTTGCGTAAAATCCTTAGTGAAAACTATAAAACCGAGGGAGAATTACGTTCAGAGATCCAATTGAATATTAAACGGTTAATGGATATTGGCTGCTACAGAGGAGTACGTCATCGTAGTGGTTTACCAGTACGCGGACAAAATACCCGTAATAACGCCCGTACCCGTAAAGGTAGAAAGAAAACCGTTGCAAATAAAAAGAAAGCTACTAAATAAGGTATAAGTTATTATGGCACAGAAGTCTAAAACTACAAGGAAAAAAATTGTAAAAGTTGAATCGACAGGTGAAGTACATATCCACTCATCATTTAATAATATTATCATATCGATAACAAATAATGATGGACAAGTAATTTCATGGTCGTCAGCTGGGAAAAATGGTTTCAGGGGCTCAAAAAAGAATACCCCTTATGCTGCGCAAGTAGCTGCCGAAGATTGTGCAAAAGTAGCCTTTGACATGGGAATGCGTAAAGCAAAAGTTTATGTGAAAGGCCCTGGCACAGGACGCGAATCGGCTATCAGAACTATTCATAATCAAGGCATTGAAGTTGTTGAGATTGTTGATGTTACTCCGCTTCCACATAATGGGTGCAGACCTCCAAAGAGGCGTCGTGTATAATGTTTAATGATTTGAAAATTTATAGTTAGATGGCTAGATACATTGGACCAAAATCAAAGATTGCCAGAAAATTTGGCGAAGCTATTTATGGGCCGGACAAATACTTGGACAGGAAAAATTTTCCTCCCGGCCAACATGGTTTAAATAAAAAAAGAAAAAAACAATCGGAATACGGGATTCAGTTAAACGAAAAACAAAAAGCTAAATACACCTATGGCGTTTTAGAAAAACAGTTTGCTAACTTGTTTTTAAAAGCACAAAGCCATAAAGGTATTACTGGCGAAGTTTTATTGCAATTACTCGAATCGCGTTTAGACAACGTTGTTTATCGTTTAGGTATTGCCCCGACAAGGGCTGCGGCACGTCAGTTAGTTTCGCACAAACACATTACTGTTAATGGTGATGTTGTTAATATCCCGTCGTTCACAGTAAAGCCAGGACAAGTGGTTGGTGTACGCGAAAA